>JACCDZ011128967.1_pt1 | contig 262773 bp, 277 predicted proteins | sample 7449551 | NCBI WGS metagenome assembly JACCDZ01 (sample SAMN15323452, study PRJNA562643) | freshwater metagenome | isolation source: river surface water | place: USA:Blue River Watershed | collected 2017-08-18
ACTGCTATGGACGAGCAAGCTCGCCTAGCATGGGTTCGGGAGCAACTAGCATGACATTGCAAGAATTGCTAGACAAAGAAGCGAAGCTCGCTAATAGCGGGCACGGTAAAAGCGAGCTTCGCATTATTATTCATGAAGAAATTAAATCGAGGCGAGGAGCACAAGCTCCCCCATGTTGGGGAGAAGATGACTGCTCTACGATGATGCTGATGAGATGTCCATGGAGGATTGATTGTGGTCCAGAATGACGAAAGCCATTTACCGGTAGCTGAACAGAGTCTGATCTTCCGCCTTCGCAAGCGGGCGGAGATTAGACGCAATAATCAAGATCGTAAATCAGTACAAGAAGGTCGTCCTGATAGAATATCTGATTTACTAGAAGAAGCTGCTAACGAACTTGAAAGATATCAAAATGAGCAAAGTGTCAAAAAGCCCTGAACGCAACACCTTTCAAGTAGAAGCGTATATTGAACGCTGTGAAAAGGAAGGCAAGGAACCTAGCCCGGCTTACCTAGAGATGTATCGACTTGAAAACGATAAAGATCTTGAATGGGCAGAATCTGGTGATCATGACAATGACATGGAATGGGATCTGCGCACCACTGATTGGATCCTAGAAAAAGTTCGTGCATCAGATACCTATGCACAGAATCTGTATGCAGCCATGTGCAACAATGATTTCCAAAAATTAGAAGTCATGCCTATTCTCAAAGATCAAACTTGGAGTTGCAGTTGGCGTTATGCTGGCGGTATTATCGCAGACATGCGACAGCAAGGAGATTATATTGATTGGTACTGCTCTGGTATAGGTGATGGTTTAGGTAACGGTGACAGTGATGGCTCTAAAGGTTATGTAGGCGAGAGTGTTGTAACTGATGAAATACGAGCAGACCTAAAACAGTTAGGTTGGATAGTAGTAGATTGGAAAAACGATGAGTGAAGAACTATATCAATTCATAGCCTGTGATTACTTTGCCACAGGAGAAGGCAGAACAATCTGCCTTCTTATTACACGAGCATATCCAAAACAAGAAGACTACAAAACTGAAGCTCGTTTTGACGAAACGGGATTCCATCCGGGTGAACTAGCCAACACTGCCAAATTTCGTGCGGCTAGAGAATTTGTAAAACATTTTGGAACTTGGTATGCACAAGGAGCAGAGAATCTACCCAAAGAAGAATTTTTAGAAAAATTCGGTAGATTTATTCCTGAGGTGGTGTTAAAATTACTTAATAGTGAGGATCAGCCAGGCAACTTATCCTTTAGACAAGAATTCCATTTTAACTTTAGTTAGAGGACTACATGCGCACACAACCTGAGTACATTATTGGACAACTTGAAATCCATAACAGTAGGCTCAACAAGGAAGACATTCTTGCTGCCGCAATGGCGGAGGGATTGGACGAATTCTTTGAGGGTGTGCGCATGGCACTGGATCCTCTTTATACGTTTGGAGTCAAGCAAGTCCCCGAAGCTACAGTAGACGGACAAGGGCTTGCTTGGACTAATTTTAAAATGCTAGCAGAGCAGCTCAATCGTAGAGAGCTTACAGGCCATGCCGCTAGAGATGCTATCAAGCTCTGCATGGAAACAGCAACCAAGGCACAATGGAACATGTTTTATCGCAGAATCTTAATCAAAGATCTGCGCTGTGGTGTGTCAGAAAAGACTGTAAACAAGGTAGCAGTGGATTATCCAAAATACGCTATTCCTGTTTTTGAATGCCAACTAGCACATGACAGTGCCAATCATGAAAAGAAGATGACTGGCAAGAAGCAGATTGAAGTTAAGTTGGATGGTGTTCGTGTGCTCACTGTTGTTCGTGCAGATGGACGCATTGACATGTTCAGTCGCAACGGCAAAGAGTTTCATAACTTTGGACATATCGCAGAAGAAATCCGTAAGGTAGTAAGCTATGACCCGCCGCCGTACGATTTAGTTTTGGACGGTGAGGTTATGAGTGCTTCGTTTCAGGATTTGATGAAACAGGTGCACCGTAAGAGTGACGTAGCCGCAGGCGATGCTGTACTGCACCTATTTGATGTAATTCCATTGGAAGACTTCCAAAAAGGTGTATGGAAAAAGCCACAGAGTACTCGCAGTCTTATGGTACAGGCCTGGGTCCAAAAACATGTGGTTTTTTTGCAACATGTCCAATGCCTGGCCTGGGAAACTGTAGACTTAGACACCCCCGAGGGACAAAAACGCTTTGTAGAGCTGAATAAAGCGGCTGTAGACGGTGGTTATGAAGGGGTTATGATCAAGGATGTTGATGCACCCTATGAGTGCAAAAGGAGCCATGCATGGCTTAAGGCTAAGCCGTTTATAGAAGTAACATTAAGTATTACTTCTTTAGAAGAAGGAACTGGGCGCAACGAAGGCAAACTTGGAGCCTTTGTTTGCGAAGGTGTAGATGACGGAAAGAGTATCCGTGTAAACGTTGGATCCGGTTTCAGTGACTCCCAACGAGAAAGTTTTTGGGCAGAACATGTGGAACAAGATTCGATGGTTAATAAGTTGGTTGAGGTTCGGGCTGATGCAATCACCCAAAACCAGGATGGCAGTTATTCGTTACGTTTTCCGCGGTTTATCCGTTTTAGAGGCTTTGAAGATGGCGAGAAAATTTGATATTAAAAGAGCAATGAACAAGGACATCGTGTACGGTGCTCTTATGGAACTGAGCCAGAACAAGCAAGTTTGGCACGAAAGCACTGTAAGTCCAGAATATAGTCACTTGACAGAAGATGGTAAAGCAGCCATTGTTCATGTAATTGAAGAAATGTTCCGCGGGCTACAGACTATCCATAAATTAGAAATTAGGGAAGAAGCCAAAAAGCAGACACTGGATGCGCTAAAGGGTTAAAATGAGTGTAGCCCAATACGGTTTCAACGAAAAAGAAGATCTCAGTTTTCTAGGACCCAAACGAACTAGAACAGTACTCCATAAGTTTTCGTTAACATCAGCATTAAATAATTTTACGGATAGATATGATCACTATCAGATAGTATCAGATTGGGCACAGTCTGAAAAGGGAAAATGGTGTTGCGAAAATGCCACAGAGTTGACTCTACACAAACATATGGATTCAGCTTCTCTTACTCTTAATCATATCATAACCGGAATGCTTACAGAAAAGCAACTGACATTTTTCAATATCAAATTCTCTTGACAGATTCCTCTTTGGCTATATAATAAACATTGTAAGACAACTCCAGAGGGAAATATGGCAACCAAAACTGCAATTAAGACTCCACGCAAGAAAAAGGTGCGGCTGTCGCCCACTATCAAGCGAGGTAACAAGATCGTTGGACCCAATTTTGAAGGTTGGGAATCCTGGAGTGGCGAGCAGTATCAAAAGTTTCAGCGCAATGCCCGCGACTGGTATTACGAAAATTACAAGCTCGCAGATCTACTGCCCGATGTTTGGGCATGGATGAAAGAAAACAAATATAATGCAGAGCAGATCAAGCATGCCAAAGCAGGTGATGTTTCGATTGTAACTGCTATCAGCTGTAAGCTACTGCGCACAGGCATGCCTGACTACAATAAGGCACACGACGATTTTTGGCAGAGCCTGCCGGGAACAAGTGGTGTCATTAAGCCTGTTAGTGTCTTTATTAAAACCCGGCTGGAAGAAGCGATCGAAAAGGGCAAGACAGTAGTAGTCCAAGAGGCTGCCGAAGAAAAAGCCAAAGCTAATGTATATGTTCCAACCATTCAAGAACGTATTTCAGAGCAGGCATCAAAGGCTGCTGAAGACATTGACGAATGGCTGGACGGGTTTATTGTTGATCGTAAGAAGTTCAATCCAAAAGGTTTTGACTTCAAATCTCACTTTGTTAAGATGGGTGTAACACAGGCCCACGCTCGCAAGATTATGGGTTTTTACGAAGCTCAGTTAGCTGAGTTCCGTGAACTGCAAAATATGCCCACAGCGGCTCAGATGAAGAAGATGGATCCAAAAGCTGTAGATCTTTTGGAACAGCTCAAGGAAGGATATCGTCATCTTAGTAAGCAAGACGTGTCTAACTACATCTCTGCGCTAGAAACGCTTGTAGACGCTTGTACGCTTATTGTAGACGCTAGTAAGGCTACACGTAAGGCTCGTACTCCGAAGCCCAAATCTGCAGACAAGCTCGTGTCCAAGCTCAAATACTGTAAGGTAGACGACAAGAACAGTCTAGCTTCAATTAACCCCGTTGAAATTGTGGGTGCAAATGAGCTTTGGGTGTTCAATACTAAGACACGTAAGTTGGGCAAATATGTAGCCCAAAATATTGATCCGTCCGGTATGGGTCGTGCTGGCAGCGGACTCAGTGTAAAAGGTGCTACAATTGTTGGATTCAATGAAGAACTCAGTGTCCAAAAGACACTGCGCAAGCCTGAAATTCAACTCAAAGAGTTTAAGGCTGCAGGCAAGGTTACACTGCGCAAGTTCCTTGAGAATATCAACACAACAGATACCAAGCTGAACGGACGTATTAACGCTGATACGGTGTTGCTAAAGGTCAACTAATCACTGATGCAGGTATTTGATAAATACTTGCATGAGCGACACTAACGACCTTGACTTACTAAATTTCAGACATGGATTAGATGCTCTTTACAAGGCTGTAGAGAGCATCTCCTCACGTCCTGTTCCGCAACCTGAAATCTTAAAAAGAAGTCTCACCGGAGACCACATACACGGCGGAAGAATAACTAAATTCCAGAGCGTGGGCATAAAAGACGATGCTACGCAACAGGTTGTTTTAGTTAATGACAAGGGCGTTCACACTGAAAATATCAATGTAAAGAATCTATTATCTGATACAAATGTAAAAGGTAATCTTTTTGTACACGGTGAAATTACAGCTAAGAAACTGCATGTAAACGAGATAACAGCAGACATACGAAACGAAAGAACTAGTCCCTTAGAGTTTATTGCAGAAGAAGGCAAGGGCGTCTACGGCAAGGGTCTGTTTTGGAGAACTGGCGGAGGCACTAAACAGTTTGTTTATCAAGCCAATCCAGATAGAATATGGAGCTCTGAATCTTTAGATTTACATCAGGACGCACACTATTCAATTGGCAATACTGTTGTTCTTTCTCAGCGCGAACTAGGATCAACTGTAACAGAATCAAGCCTTACTTCTGTTGGAACACTGCGCAATCTAAGAACTCAGGGTAGTTTAAACATAGATGATTATTTCATATACGAAAGTGCATCGCAAAGAATAGGACTAGGAACCGAATCACCTAATGGTACATTTAGTATTGCAGGTATGGATGGTGAGTTCATCGTTGACGTTGACACTATTAAAGGTTCAAGAATTGGTAACTGGACAGCCAGCGACTTTGATATTATCACTGACAATACAGCACGTATATCTATCAGTGCAGCTGGTCGAATAACTATAGGTTCAAATGTTGAATCAGTTACTACAGTACAGGGTAAGCTAGGTATTAATGTTAAGAACCCCGACTGCGATTTAACTATAGCTGGATCATTTAGATTCCAGGGTAAGAAGCAAGAAGTTGGCGAATCACAGCCCAGCGGCGGCTCCTATAAGATAGGAGATATAGTATGGAATTCATCACCTAAGCCAACTGGCTATGTTGGATGGATTTGCACTAGAGATGGCACTCCGGGCGAGTGGAAACCTTTTGGTCAGATAGCTGCTTAAAGTCAGTACTTAAATTCGTCCTTATCCCTCATAAATATTTTCCTGAGGGAGAAATCAATGTTTAAATTTTTAAAAGGCACAACCCGTCAAGTAAAACTGTGGGCATTTTTTGCAGGCACACTACCTTTATCTGTTCTATCTTTTCTGGGTTTATCATATTTTATAGGATGGGATACTTTCTATCACAAGGCATTAATTGTAGGCACAGGTACATTCTTTTTTCTAGCGGTTGTATGGTGGTGGTGGGCATTATATAAAATTGCAGATCTAGCAATCGTTATGAATGACACTACAGAACGTTTTGAATCAGTTCGTCGTGATCTTCAAGACATAAAACACGAAATAAGAAACTAACGTAAATAAGTCTATGTATGCGATAGGCAACGGCGAAAGCCGAATGAACATAGACTTAGATAGACTACAAGGACCTAAGGTAGGATGTAATGCTATCATGCGTGATTACTACACAGACTATCTCGTCTGTGTAGACACTAAAATGGTTGACGAAGCCATTCGTAGAAAAGTAAACGAAAACACTCTAGTATACACACGGCCTAATTGGCTAGATCAATATAATTTAAAAAATATACGCAGAGTTCCAGACCTTCCTTATAAAGGAACAGACCGCTGGGACGATCCGTGGCATTGGGGAAGTGGACCTTATGCCGTACTGGTGGCAGCTACTTACGCTAAAGAACGAGAAGTAAAGTTGATTGGTTTTGATCTTTATGGTAATGAAGGCAAGATCAATAACGTATACAAAAACTCAGATGGATATAAAGCAAGTGACCATAACTATATAAGTCCTGTGTATTGGATACATCAAATAGCTATGGTCTTTCAATGCTTTCCAAAAATTCAATTTACAATCTATCAGTCCGACGAGTGGGTCAAACCTAATGCCTGGAATGAACGGAACGTAACGGTTGACAACATAAGTAATATCAGTTAATATAGTTATATGTTAACACATAGAGGTCTTAGGCATTCAACCCTCTTTAAATACTCTGCATGTCATCAAACTTGCTACTTTACAAAAGGAGAGAAGAGATGGCAAAATATCTATCAACAAAAACATATGGCAACGATCGCGGATTGAGCTGCTGCTTTAGACAGTGGCGTTCAACTCACAGTCATTGTTCACTACTACATGGTTACTCAATTGGTATTCGTTTAGTTTTCGAAAGCGAAACTCTAGATGATCGTAACTGGGTTATGGACTTCGGTGGTCTAAAGGCGTTTAAGGAATGGTCAGAGTGGATGTTTGATCATACCCTAATTATTGGTAAGGACGATCCCGAACGTCAAACCTTTATTGAACTGAATAAGATACAGGGCGGCTTTCAAAACAAGGGATTGATTGATCTGCGTATCGTTGACGGTGTAGGTTGTGAAAAGTTTGCAGAACTTGCATACCGCACTATGAATGAAATACTAGAAGCATACAAAGAAGGCAGAGTGTGGACACACCCTGACGGAAGAACGTTTGAAGCTCGTTATCCTACAGGTCAAGGTGTTCGTCTTCGTTCAGCAGAAGTGTTTGAACACGATGCTAACTCAGCTACATACGAAGGTTAATGAATTACGTTGTCTGTTTAAAATACGGTAACAAATACTCTGCGGAATATGTTAATACGCTTCATTCAATGGTGAAGCGGAACTTAACAGTTCCGTATGAGTTTGTCTGTTACACAGAAGATTCCGCCGGCATTAATCCTGACATAACTGTTAAGACACTAACACTAAAATCAGGTATTCATGGTTGGTGGTATAAACCTATGTTCTTTAATCCAGACCTAGAGCTAAAAGGTACTATACTTTTTTTAGATTTAGATCTTATTATTTTTAAAAACATAGACTATCTGTTTGATTACAAGCCCGGCGAATTTTGTATTATACGTGACTTCAATCGTTGGATAGTTCCCGATTATGCTAAGTTTAATTCCAGTGTATTTAGATTAGAAACAGGACAGCACAGTCACGTATATACAAACTTTATAGATAATCCAAAGAGTGTGCTTACTCGATTCCACGGTGATCAAGATTGGATTTATCATTCAGTTAAAACAGATTACAACTATTGGCCTGACGAGTGGATTCAGAGCTATAAGTGGGAAATGCGCGGCAAGCCACAGATGAACAGAGATCCTCAAGGAAGAAGAAACTTTATTGTTCCTGGAGAACCTCTAATTAAACCCAAAACTAGCATTGCAGTTTTTCATGGTGAACCAAATCCAGGAGACTGCGTAGATCCCTGGTGTAAGGAAAATTGGAAATAGGATGGAAAGAAATATAACTGCTTCATTTGTAGAAGCTTTTGCAATACCACTGGGAATTTTTGATCTAGGTGATCTTCCAGAACTCACGCTCGCCAATGATTTAATAAAGGAATACTCTACACAGGATCATGCATTAGTTCCGGGCGGCAAAAGTTCTTGGAATATTGATTATGGAAGTATACTACATAATCCTAAGCTGCAAGATTTAAAAGAACAAATTGACGAGGTAGTGTCAGTTTATGGCGAACATTTAGGTATGTCTGATTTGATACTAACTAACAGTTGGTTCAATGTGATGCCTAAAGGAAGCGAAGTATTACCGCATAGACACGAACGTGCTTCTGTTAGTGGTGCTTTGTATATTAACAGTGGCATTGGTGCTTCGTCGCTATATTTTTCAAATCCAACTATGATTTATAGAATGGCTGAAGAAATAAAGAATCATAATACCGTTTATTCATCTTCAGCTGCTTCAATCGAAGCCAAACACGGTAGATGCATAGTTTTCCCAAGTTGGTTAGAGCACGGAACTAGCATCAATGACTACACTGATAGAACTGTAATCAGTTTTAATTACGTCAACAAGAATTCCATTACATAAATTTCTTGACTTTGTTGCAGTATTGCACTATAATAAAGTATGATTAAACGTATTGGCTTTGCCTGCAAATATATGCACCCAGATCAATCTCAGAAGAAGAAACTTCTGGAAGAGATTGAGCGTCCACTAAATACTAAAGCAACTACTGTACAGTGGTTGAATAGACAGACCAAGGATGTTGCAGAGCAGCGCCTATGGGATATTATGGAACATAATATCGCGTCGTTTAAAAGACTGGTGGAATATGTTGGTAGTTTACCGCAAGAGCTTAGAATGGTTAGATTGGGTAGCGATTGTTTGCCTGTCTACACTGAGCCAACATGGGGGTACTATTGGCGACTGGGAGATGTTAAAAGCTACTGTGAAAGAGAGTTTGCCAAGGTGGGTGAGGCTGCTCGTAGGCTTGATGTTCGTCTCTCTTTTCATCCTGGCCAGTTTACAGTGCTGGCATCTGATAACGATGAAATTGTAGAACGAAGCATAGAGGAGTTCGAGTATCATGCAGATATGGCCCGTTGGATGGGATATGGTAAGAAATTTCAGGACTTCAAGATCAACGTCCACATCGCAGGTAGGCGCGGTCCCGACGGCATCAAAGCAGTCCTCCCAAGGTTATCCACAGAAGCAAGAAACTGCATCACAATCGAAAACGACGAAAACACCTGGGGGATCGAACACAGCCTCGAACTCAGTGGACATTTGGGCCTAGTTCTAGACATTCATCACCACTGGTGCAAAACAGGGGAGTATATAGAACCCAATGATGATAGATTTAAACGTATTATTGACAGTTGGCGCGGCGTTCGTCCTGTTATCCACTATAGTGTATCTAGAGAAGATTATATCACAGAACATCGACAAGACGAGCGGCCGTCCTTGGAAGCTCTTATCGGACAAGGATACAAAAAAGCCAAACTAAGAGCACATTCTGATTATATGTGGAATGATGCTGTTAACGATTGGGCCTTAACGTTCCGTGAATATGCTGACATAATGGTAGAAAGCAAGTGCAAGAATCTTGCTACACAGCGCCTTTATGAATATGCTAATAAATAATACTAGGAGAACACTATGAGCTTTTTAACACACATGTACGGTCGTAAACAGGTTCCTGCTTTAGAACGAGAAAGCGAGAAGAATCCCAATCGAGTCACTGGTGGACTAAAAGGTCAAGGTGCAGATCATTTCAGTATGTTAGGCGAAGATGGTGTTGAGCGTCAGATCCCTACGCAGAAATATGTGCAAAGTCTAGAAGAACAACTGCGCAAACAGAGAGCAGTTACAGATGTCCTCGAGCGAAAACTTTCGCGTTTGCAAACTACAGTAGATGCCTTGCAGACAACGCTAAGACGTCCTAACAATTAAAACTACAGTTTACTAATAGGCAGGTCTGAGGATGCACTTAAATCCCAGACCTGTTTTCTTTCTACGCCTTTCTTTTGGCCGTAGCGTTTTGCATCACAGTTAGAGCAAACATGAAAATAATTATTGCTCAACCTGTTAGGATCCATTGATCCTCTTTCTCTTGTAAATTCTAAATCACAAGAATCACATCTTAGTCGCACGAATGTTTTGTGGCGATAGTACTCATGCCTCACGCCAGTCTTAGACACTCTTTCGTGCCGCGTTTTTTCCTTGTATTCTCCTAAGAACATAATTATATTTACATTAAGATTATAAAATCTTACGCTAAATAGTAACATAGAGAGGTAATAGAATGGCTATTTGCACACTGACTGAAGCAGCACAAGACCAAATCAACGAACTATGCAAACAGAATAACTGTTACGGTATCAGCCTAAACATCAAAGGCGGTGGCTGTGCAGGGTTTGAATACGATTGGGGCATTGTAAAAACTGAAGAAGAAGTAGATACGCAAGACGAGGTAATCAGTGCAGGTGCTGGCAATCTAGTTATTGGGGTTCACAGTTTGATTTACCTTTTCGGAACAGATATAGATTACGTAAAGAGTCTAACTGGCGCACAATTTGAAATAAACAATCCTAACACAAAAAGCAGTTGCGGTTGCGGTGTAAGCGTCAATTTCAATGACAGCATACACTCACACATTATGGAATAACGGAGCATTAAATGGCAAAGCAGAATATTAATATCGGCGTAGAAGGTAACGACGGTACTGGTGATAGTATACGAGAATCGTTTCGTAAAGTTAATGAAAACTTTACAGAACTCTATGCTGTTTTTGGTATCGGTGGACAGATTTCGTTAACTGACTTAACAGATACTCCGGATTCCTACGAAGGACAGGAAAACAAGGTACCTGCTGTTAAAGGTGACGGATCAGGTATAACATTTTTAGAACTTGCTTCTGACAATGCATTTGACGGCTCCATTGATACTATCGGATTTGATTTCAGCGTAGATGGTAAGCTGATTGTTAGACAGCTAGTTTCTAAGGTATCTAACGACCCAGAACCTGTTCTAGGCGGTCCTCTAAACGCTGCTACACAGCCAATTGCAAACGTAGCTATTTCTCAAGCAGCTATCGACACTTTTAACTCAGTGTACGGTACTGATCTTAGTATTGATGCGCTGGTAATTAACAAGGCCTACGGTGATAGAAACTATCAGCAAAAAGAAGTTGCTGGTGGCGGCTTACGTCTAGCGGATGAGCCTGCAGGAGTCAGTCAATATACAAAGACTGCAACAGGTATTAGCTTAGGTAATCTACAAATACCTAGCCATGGTTTAACACAAGCCTTCAACGGAGCACCCTTTATTTTCCGTTCAACAGGAACTGATCCCTTTGGAGTTACTACAGGCGGAACTGTTTACATAAGAATTCAAACACCAAACTCTATATCACTGCATCCTACTGAAACAGATGCTGTTAATGGAACTTCAAGAATTCTTCTAAGCGGAGGTTCTGGAACTTTTAGTATAACTGATGCAGGTTATGATTCAGCTCTTGAAGGGAATTGGTTATCAAGTGTTGCACTACCTAGAAAGAGTGTAGTGCGTAGACAGGGTGACAGTATGGAAGGCATACTGCACCTAAGTGATCACCCAGGTGAACTTACTGGTTTTGGTCTTCCAAATGGTCCAGACGATCTTCAAGCAGCGACAAAGCTATATGTTGATAATGCCGCCGCAACTAGCCAAGTTAACCTTTATGTTGCATCCAATGGTGATGACAGACAAACAAATACTCCTGTAGGTAAAGAAGGTAGAAACCCTGCATATGCATATAGAACAATCAATGCTGCTGCAAGAAAAGCAGAAGAAATAATTCTTTCTGCTCCTTATGAGCCTGGCCCATACATGCAGACTATGACATTTAACAATGGTGAAGGTGTTGGTCGCATTGTTAGTTCAGGTGTAACTTCGCCTATTGCAGGTAGAAATAATGCTAGAACATTGATTTTAGCAAATAAAGAGTTTATCCAAAAAGAAGTTACAGCGTACATTGATGCTACATTCCCTGAGTTTGCAGGTTCGTACAACGTAGAAATCTGTCAGAGAGACGTAGGTTACATTCTAGAAGCAGTTTCAATTGATGCCTTGCTAGGCAACAACGCTAACTATCTATCACGCTGGTCTGGTATTAGATATTACTCAAGCCCTAGCGCACAGAAGGCAATTGGTAGTCAAAGAACAGAAACTATTGCAGGTATTGAATATGCTAGAGACCTAGTAATTGATTATATTTTAACTAATACTCCTGTTCCTACAACTTACCAGAGTCGAGTATCACAGTTTATTGAACCTAGCATTGTTCCTGATGCTGCTGCGGACAACGCTATCGAAGCAAAGTTCCAGGTTATATTAGATGTTATCGAGGAAGGTGTACTAGATGCACCACCGATTGTTGACGGTTCTACAAATTATAAGATCAATGTAGGCAACGGAAACTTTGGTTTTATTGATCAAGCGAACCCCGAAAATACTGACATCATTCCAGGTAAGATAGTGCGTGGTAAGAGTTCAGGTGCTATCGGTAGAATCATTGACTACAAATACGAGTCAGGTCCTAGAGCTGTTAGCATAGTTGAAACTGACGAAATTGAAGTTCAACTACTTGAGCCTATTGAATTCCAAGAAGGTGAAGAGCTAGAATTCGGTGAAATTGTAAGAGAAACTCAAATTACAATTCAAGTTGAGAGCGGAATTTACTATGAAGATTATCCAATAAGAATTCCACCTAACGTTTCTATTAACGGTGATGAATTCCGTCGTGTCTTGATTCGTCCTAAGAATAGAATTTCTCAATCAAGATATGCTACTACATTCTTCTATAGAGATAGAGAGTTTGACGGGCTAGTACTAGGCAAGTCATCTATCGAGACTATATCAACTACTACTCCTGCAGATTCAAACAGAAATCCAGGAACATACACTATTCTTCCAGCTGACTATACATCAACAGGATTCGGTGAGAATGCAGAATTTGAAATCACTGTTGATTCGAACGGTGCTGTAACTGACATAACAATTACTAATGCAGGTAAAAATTGGAGAGTAGGTGACCTAATCACAATTCCAGACGGCGAGCTAGGTGACGGCGGCGCTGCTGATCTAGTCATTGAAGTTACAAAAGTTCCTAACGGTGTTGAATATATAAATCCTCTCACTGGTAGAGTTGACGGATATTTTGGTTATCATTATCTAAGAGATCCTAGCAGACTAAAGAATATCGGTGCAGGTTATCGTAACATCGGTAATTGGGAAACTGCTGCGTTAACTCTTATCGATAACAAAGAATTTATTCAAGAGCAAGTAGTTGAATATATCAATGCAACATTCCCTGCAATGATAGGAAACTACAGCGAAACTAAGAGCAAGAGAGATACAGGTTACATTGTAGATGCTCTTGTCAAAGATTTAAGAGCAGGCGGCAATGAATTTTCTCTAGAAACACAGGGAGAATTCTACAGCGGATCTTTAGGCGGTATAAACCAAGCTGGCTGTATTGCTGGCATGAATTATGTCTACACAATTGCTTCGTATCTTCTAGAAGGTAACGAACCGCCCGTTATATACGGTGTTGATCTAGATTACCCAGAACCGGATCTTTTTAACGGTAGTGCAGATCCCGAAGATTGGACTACTGGTAAACTGTACAGAGTAGGTAACGTAATAAGATTCTTTGTTACCGGTGACTATGTGTACTATCAATGTAATACAGAACACACATCTGGTCCAACATTTAACGTAACTGAAATTAACAACTACTGGACAGAAGTATTTGGACCTGTAGAAACAGTTGAAAACTTAATAGGAACTGTTACCTTTGCATTCAATCCAGAATACAATCCACCACTCCACAACAAGGACATGGATGTGTTCTTAATGAACGATGCTACCATCATTCGTAACTGTACAGTTCAAGGTCATGGTGGATTTATGGTTGTACTTGATCCCGAAGGACAGGTACTTACTAAGTCTCCATACATACAGACAGGTTCATCATTCTCAGCCAGCGTAAACAGAAAAGCATTCCGCGGTGGTATGTTTATTGATGCGTTTACTGGTAACTCAGCGGTACAGGTTGTTGAAAGAGTAGACGGAAATCCATTTAGACTAAGAATTAAGAGTTTGCCAGATCAAGGATTGTTTATTCGTAAGCCTGAAACTCCAAGTGCTTTCTATATTGACGGAAGACGTTTCCAGGTTAACGCATGTACACAGTACGATCCAGACTTTGGTACTGCCGAACTGATCCTTGATAGAAACTCGAATGATGGATTAGGATTCACAGGAATTACCAGTAGTTTGATCACAGGATACAATCTAGATGCGATTGGTGATTTCGAATTTGACGAAGCAAAGTGTGATAGAGATACAAGGATTATTCTTGAAGGTGTGGGCTACGACACAGTCCTAGGCACTAACTTTAATGCTGTTACTAACGGTTTAGCTTATAGACGTGGTAATGCATCGGTTGTTATTGACGATCAGCTAACTGAAACTGTTAATGCTATCACAGTAGGTAAGAATGAAGTTCTTGCTTTACCTGATGTTATAGCAAGCGGAACAGCTACTACTAGAGTAACTGCTGCATTTGACGAAATTATTGATATAATTCAGAACGGCGAAGGTGCTGCAAATGCACTCACATGGACTGATCCCGGTACTAGTGTTAATAGAACTAGAGCAAGACAACTACTACAGTCTAACAGAACATTTATTGCTAACGAGATAATTGCTTGGATTACAGCTAACTATCCAGGTCTAGTATACGACGGTGCTAAATGTTCTAGAGATATTAGATATATTGTAGATGGTTTAAGCTACGATATACAGTATGAAGGTAATTCAGCTTCTATAACTTCTGCTAGAGCCTATTTTGAAGGAGCAGTAAGTGTTCTTCCTACAGGACAGAGAGCAGCCACAGCAGCCGCTATGGGACAACTCGCTACTGTAGCTGGTCAGATTGTGAGAAATCTATATCCTGGACAAACACCAGGAACTGCTGCATCAGCAACTGAACAGGGAATTGTTGAAGATCTAGTTGGTATAATTCAGTCAGTTATAAATGCTAACACTCTGTCAGCATTACCGACAGTTGAATATCCAAATGTTACATGGGCAACAACACCTCTAAAGACTGCAAAAAATGCTATAGATTTGAATTCAGCTCTGATTACTAGACGAGTTGTACAGAGTGTTCCTGCTCCGCTAGATATTACCCTACAAACTGCTGGTAATAGATCTATGCTGGGTAACGACTTTACACAGGTTAATGACCTAGGTTATGGTCTTGTAGTAGTAAACGGTGCTCTATCAGAAATGGTATCTATGTTTACCTATTACTGCTGGACATCCTACTATGCTAAGAACGGTTCTGAAATTAGATCGCTAACAGGTTCAAGCTGCTACGGTGAATACGGTCTAGTAGCTGAAGGTTCAGATCCTAACGAAATTCCAGATGCTGTTGTTCTAGAACAGGACATGGTTGAACCTGGCAGAACATTTAATGCAGATGTAATACTATATCTAACAGGTCCTGTAGAACTTGAAGAAGGCGACGAAATTGAACAGCTAGTTAGCGGTGCTACGGGTATTGTAGCAGTTGACACTAGCTTATCGGGCAGCGGTGGCACAGGTTCTAGAGTTGTTTATCTAAGAAACGTAGACGGTGCATTTGATTCAATTAACGAATTACAAAAGACTGTAGGACCTGTAGGCTTAGGTGCAAACAGTGTACCAGTTGATGTAGACTCAACTGGTTACGGAAACCCAGTTGAACAGCTATATCTCCATGCCTATGATCTAAAAGATATACCAAGCAATAGAGCAGAAATTGATATTTTCCATCCAGCTAGACCAGCGTTTGCTCGATATGAAGTAGCTAACGTTCAAATAGCTGGTCCTGTAGTAGGTTCATATCCTGACGTAGGCGGCGCTATACCTGCAACAACTGTTTCAGTAGCAGGTACGGGTGCTAGATTTACTCTTTATAAAACTATAGAATATGGCTACACTGCTAGAATTGATTCTATTGGTGAAGACTATTCTGTAAACGATACCATTACAGTAAACGGTAATCAGCTAGGCGGAATTACAGGCGGAGTAGGTGTCGGTAATAACGCTGTAATTACTGTTACTTCTGTTAACTCAGGAGGACAGATTACAGGTGTTAGTGTAACAGGTGACATATTTGTTGAAGCATCAACACCTAAGTATAGTGGTGTAGTATATAAATTAAACTTCTCAACATCAGATGTTCAATTCAGCACTAACGGTCTTCTAAACGCTGTTCCTTGGGGAGTATTGTTTAACTACAGAAGAAACCAAACTCACATACTAGGCGATCTAGCTAGACCCGATGTATTGACTATTAGACCATCAACTGCTGTTATCTTCGACGAAGATCCAAACACTGTTTATAGATCTATTAGTTTTATTGGTTCAGACAGTATAGGTAATGATTTACCAAATAACGTATCACAGGCAGGGTTTGATACTAGCTATGACTATATTAGACTGATTGTAGATGCAGAAAAGGCTGCAGAACCTGCACTAGCAGGCAGTGGAACAACTAAGGGTGCTACTATAGGTGACGTAGTTATAGCTGTACTACCTACTGTAGATGCCAACGAAGTATCTAGATTAAACAACAACATTCGAACTCCTGAAGCAAATAGACCAGTTGGTTGGACTAATTCAACTCTAGTAGGAGCTCCTATAGTTTCATGGGGTGGTAAAAAGTTCTATGTATTCAACTATAGAGGTGTCGACGCTACTGACACTGTTGTTCCTGTAGCAGAAGACAATGCATACGGTATTGTTGACCTTGAAGAAACTGGTGACGATATTAACCAAGTACCAGTTGTAGGACTTGCATCTCCTGTAATTTTAGGCAGTGAAACTGTTACACTAAGAGCAGGTCTAGAGGCAGGTGCCACAGGTTCTGTAACTGTAAACATTTCAACCTGTCGTGCTACATCACATGACTTCTTAGATGTCGGTACTGGTGGCTTTAACCAAAGTAACTATCCTAACGTTATTTTCGGTCTACCAAGAGAAGCTGACCAGGCCAAAGAAGTTGAAGAACGCGGCAAGGGTCGTGTGTTCTATGTAAGTACTGACCAGAACGGTATCTTCCGTGTAGGTAGATTCTTCTCCGTAGACCAAGGTACTGGTACTGTTACATTCAGTGCTTCACTAGCACTGTCAGATGTTGACGGATTAGGATTCAAACGTGGTGTTGTTATTACTGAATTCTCAACAGACTCAGCAATGACTGACAACGCCGCAGATAGCGTACCAACAGAAAGTGCTGTTAGAGGATATGTTAACAGACGTTTAGGTTATGACGTAAATGGTAATCCTGTTGCAAATAAATTAGGCCCAGGTGTGCTAGCGCCAAACGGTGCAGTACCAATGACAGACGATTTAAATGCTGCTGGTAATACAATCACTAACCTTAGAGCACCTATTACAAATTCTGATGCTGCAACTAAGGCTTATGTCGATGCTTCATCGTCCACAGTTAACGCAACTTCAAAACTGCGAGACATTGAAATCAATGACCTACAAGCCAATCAGCTATTAGTGTCAACTGGCTATAAGAAGATATTTATTCTTGCAACTACTATAGTAGGAGGACCCTTCGAAGTAGGCGATACCATAACAGGTAACAACACAGGTTCCACTGGAACTGTAGTTGATCTATTTGAAGTAGAAGGCTATGAAGGTGATCTAATAGCGTTGGTATATACTCCTGTAAGCGGTCCTGGATTTACTATTGAGGACTTCGTAACTGTACTAGGTGGTGCAGAAGGTCAGTGTGTTGACGGACCTATTGACGAGTGGGCTAACGGTGTATGGAATCCTGCAAGTGACATAGTACTTACAACAAATAGAGTTCTATCTCCTAGCAGATATACTTCATTAAATGCTCAGATTAAAGCAGGAACAATTGTTAACGCAGACGTCAGCGGTAGTGCTGCTATTGCACAAAGTAAGTTAAGTCTAAATGCTGCAACCACAAGAGCAAATGCTACTGGCATTACACAAAATGATCTAGGTAGTGCAGCATTTAGTTCAACAAACTTTGAAACTACAAATGGTTTTGTAGCATTAAAGGCAAATGGTGTAACACTGGATGCTATTCAAACTATTGCTAGTAAGACTGTTGTAGGAAGAAACGATCCAAGCACAGGCGCTGCCAGCGAAATATCATTCAGCACTGTTGTTAACCAAGGCGGTGGTCTCGAAGACGGCGACTTTACTGCTGAAATTGGCGCTGCTGTAGATCCAGGTCAGGCATTAATTAGAACTGGCACTGGTGTTTATGCGCTATCAAATGTAACTAAAACAGGTGAGACTAACTCAATAGTTAAAACTGATGCAAACGGTAGTATACAGGTTAACTCACTAATACTAGGTGGTAACTCAAGTTACGAAGTTCTTGCACTAGATACTACTGAGCTAGTGTTTAAAACTCCTGCACAGGGTGTCATTTTAACAGCAGTAGGCGGTAGCGGTGGTGCAACACCTACATATCCAGATCTGCAGATTCCAGGTAACGTTAATATTAGCGGCACAGGCATTAACCAAAGCGTTCTACAGGCAGCATCTAACTTTAACAACGAAAAGCGTCTAGGTGTTGACTGGATTTATACTTCATTCTTAGAAGCACCGGGTGAAAGAGGCACAGCATCTACAGGTATTGCTATTGGTGCTAATACTGGTAAATCAACCGCTGGTCAGATCAGTATGGTTGTAGCTGACTCAGCTACAAGCTCTAGCATTGTTCCAATGAGATTTAGCTCAACAGGCGCAGTACCAGAAACTGACAATATCTTTAACATAGGTAGTGCTACACTAAAGTATGCTAACATTTATGCAACTCTATTTAGAGGGACTGCAACTGAATCATATTATGCTGACTTGGCAGAAAATTATTTAGGCGACAGCGATTATGAGCCAGGCACAGTTCTAGTATTTGGTGGGGATGCTGAAGTTACTACTACAGATATTAGAGGTGATAGAAGAGTAGCTGGTGTTGTTTCTACAAATCCTGCACATCTAATGAACAGTCAACTAGAAGGTGAACATGTAACTGCAATAGCACTACAAGGTCGCGTACCATGTAAGGTCATTGGTCGTGTTAAGAAAGGTGACATGTTAGTAGCTGCTGCTGTTCCAGGCTATGCTATTGTCGATAATGATGCCAAGGTAGGTACTGTTATTGGTAAGTCTTTGGAAAATAAAGACAACAACGATAAAGGCATTGTTGAAATTGTTGTAGGAAAACACTAATGAAACAAAGTCAAATAGAAAAATTAGTTAAGAATGGACAGGCCCGTTCGGTTGTGAGTAGAGATTCACAACCGAGACAGGTTGTAGTTTCATCATCTAGACTCAGAGTCGCGTTTTTAAAGGGTAAACAAGATGGCAAAACAAACAATTAACATTGGAACCAGTGCTAACAAAGGCGACGGTGATCCTTTAAGAACTGCGTTTAACAAAATAAATTTAAACTTTTCAGAGCTTTATGAAAATATCGGTGGAGGAACAGCTACTACTTTTGTAGCAGCTAATGATTCTGAGACTGTGTTTACAGCCATAAACGATGAAATCATTACAGGTAAATTTATTTTACAAATTATTGCTAGTGATCAAACTATACAGAGCTGCGAAGTTATAGCTATAAAACAACTAAACAACAGCGATGCATTTGCATCAGTATTTGGTTTAGTTTATACATCAGTATCACCGATAGCTACTATTGATGCTATTGTTGATGCAGACAACAAACTAGCAATCACAGTTACAAGTTTAGGTTTAGGTCTTAGTGTAAGTGCTCAATCAATTCAACAGATTACCCGTTGGGAAGACTAATAAAAGTTTCGATAAATACGTATATGGGAAGTAAAGATGGCAAATAGATATCCACTAATAATTGACACCGCTGATGGTAATAAAATAAAAGAGTTACCAGCGGATGACAATCTTTACCTTAGAAATAACAGCATAGAAGATGTTCAGGATATCAATGCCTTAGGTACTATCAATGCTGCTGCGATTACAATTGCAGGACAACCGCTAGTAGCTCAGAGTTTTACTGACTTAGTAGATACTCCCAACGACTATATAAACTCAGCTGACAGTTTTGTTAAGGTGAATTCAACAGGAACCGGTTTAGTTTTTGCTGATGTTAACAATTTAGGTAACGTAACTGTTGATAACCTAACAGTCAATACTGGTAACATTCTACCACTAGCTGACGGTCAGTCTCAGATAGGTTTAATAAATCAGAGATTTTGGAAAGTACACGCACAGAACCTCTACGGAAACCTTAGAGGATTTGACGGATCTCTAGTTTTTGATGCCACTACAAATAGAATTTCATATTCTGCTATATTTGGTGCTCCAACAGCACTGTCTGAATTTACCAATGATATGGGATTTTTAGATGCAGCAGGTGTTGAAGAGGCTTTAAATGACGCTATTGCAGCTGGAGATTTTACTACAAATATCAAGGGCAGTGTCTTTGGTGAAGATTCTAGTCTAATAGTAGACGGTATAAACAATCAAATATATACTGACAAAGTTATATTTGGTGATCAAGAAGATGTAATTCTAACACACCGCGATAATGTAAGTTGTCCTCCTACAGTTGACACAGTAATATACACATCTTCATCACAGCACAAACACGCACTTAGACTCTTCGTGATGGCGCAGGGCAGAACAGATACTAGTGCTGTATGGGAAACACAGGCCTGTGATGTTATAGCTGTAAGAGGTTATACCAATGACATAATCAGCGTATCAGTTTATGGATTAACTTACTCTAGTGATGCTCCTCTAGCTACCTTTGACGGCAGATGGAACTCTACTACTAATAGAATTGAGATTATCTGTAGACCCACCAGCGAAACATATCTTGTGCAAGTATCATCACAAGTTATAGAAATGAAATCAAATGATTAAGGAATAAAAAATGGCACTAAAAAGATTTGAAACCCAAGACGGTGTTAAGATTGAGATTGCTGATGGCATTGTAGACGAAAATGGTAATCCGTTAATTAGTGGAACTAGTAGTGTAGTAGAACGCTCAATAGAATTTCCAAACGGCGAGGCAGGCGACACCAGAGGCACGATTGCTCTAACACCTAACGGTGAGACCTACATCTGTACAGCAGACTGGGAAGATGCCGCAACAGCATTACAGGGCACTTTTACTTCTGTAACGGTTGAAGTTTTTAACATAGCACAAAGCGGCGGAAGTTTTAATACTGCTGTGCTGTCAATAGCAGCCGAACCGGCAATTTATAACATTTTAAGATATGGCAGTTGGTCAGAAGGACAATTCACTATTAATGCTGGCGCAACCTGGGGCGGTGCAAAGAACGTAACCTCTACTAGTTACAACGATCAAGCTGGTCTAATGTATGTGTCATGGGCAGTCGGTCTAGGAGATCCTCAAGAGATTCCATTAGGTACCAGCGTAACTGTTGTGTATACAGGTAGCGGAACACAAACACCAATCTGGAAAAAGTTAGTAGATCTAGTCAGTGGCGGTGAAGGTAATGGAAATGGTGCTATCAGTTGGCGCAGTGAAGGTGACTTGACTATTGAAACACTACGTCCTCAAGGCTATACAGGTGACTGCGATGTTAATATCTATGCCGCAGACGATGTGTTTATTACTGCCAACGGTGACGAAGTAAGTATTCAAGCAAACACTAATGTTGTTATTGAAAGCGACGACGGCAATCACGCTTGGACATTTGCTCAAGACGGTAGTCTAAAACTTCCTAGTCTAAATAATACAGGTTATGAAAACGGTTACGGTCTGAACGGTCCTACACTACGTCTAGGCGGAGAAAACGATCCCTACGATCAAGTTATTATCACAGGTCCTACTCCAAATCAAAACGTTCCTAGCGCACAGCGTATCGTTATACAAGGACAACGTGGTTTTGGTACATGGACAGACACTACTTCAGGTGAAGGCGGTGATGTTTATATCTGGGGCGGTGTTGGTGGTGAAAGTACCGTTGAAGGTACTGGTTACGGTGGCTCAGGCGGCGACATTAAGATCCGTGGTGGACAAGGTCAAAACAACAGTGGCGGCTATGTAAAGATTGAAGGCGGTAGTGCCGCAGATTTCAACGGCGGCTCTAACACAGGCGGCTACATAGAAATCTCAGCAGGTGATGCTACTGGTGGTGGTAACGGCAGCGGTGGCGATGTAAACATTCGTGGCGGTAGGAAACAAGGCACTGGCAACAACGGTAATGTCAACATACGCACGGGAGCCAACTCAGAATACGAATGGCAGTTTGACAACGGTGGTAATCTAACATTACCAACAGGTATAGCAACCAATGTACAGGCAGATGATTTAACTATTAAAACTAACGACGGCGATCTAACTTTAGAATCAGACAGTGATGTATTTGTAAAATCATCAGGTGGCGGACACACTTGGACTTTTGGTGTAGGCGGTAACTTAACATTGCCTGCGGGTGGCGATATTGTAGATAGCAGTGGCAATTCAGTTCTAGGTGCCGCAGTGGACACTAATGTCTGGATAGAAACATTTGCTTCAGATACTGTAGGTGACAATGTTATAAGTGCTTCTAGTGTAGAATATGATTCAGACGGCAATGTGGTAGCACTATTCAGTCACGATGACACTAACAACACCGAACGATATATTAGCGTGGCTAAGTTTGATACTAGCGGCAATAAGCTATGGCAACAGAGATTTGCTGCTGGACAGTATTCAGACGGCTGGGGTCTAGCAGTAGACAGTACTTCAATCTATGTAGCAGGAGAACTAGACGGAACAGGAAGCCCTGCGGCCTATCAAGTCAGTTCACTAATGAAACTAAACACGGCCAACGGCAACGTTATATGGATGAAGAGCTATGACTTTGGCGAAGAAAGTTACAGTCAAGTTGTAGATATAGCCAGTGACGGTAATCCTGTCATGGTAGGACATGCCTACAGTGGCGGACAGGCATTCCTTACTACTACCAAAGTAGATAAAGACACAGGCAATATAATCTGGACTAGAAAACTAGATGGACAAAACGGTGAATATAGTTATGGTATGGCTGTAGGACCTGCGGGTGAAATTGTAGTCATAGGTTACATGGATAACATTGGTGTAATAAATGCCGCTGCTACACTATATTCAGATCCTGTTAGTAATGTTAACTGGACAAATAATACAGGCTTAACTGCTGGAGCACTCACTGCTGCTGTTACATTCACAGATGGAGTTCCTAGTTTTACCGGCGTAGTCGATGGTACTGGCAATAGAACTGTTGACGAGGTAATTGGAACATTCAACGGCACAGGCTTTGGCGGCACAACACCAGCAGACGATATGACTGTAAAAGTTGGCTCAGTAACTGCTGGCGACGAATATGACAAGATGCTGGTAGTTAAGTATGACAGCGCAGGATCTATACAGTGGCAAAAGGCTATACAATTTGATGCAGGATTTGATTGCTCAGGCGCAGATGCTGACATAGATGCTGACGGCAATATCTATATCTGCGGCACCTATTACTTCAACAACGGCGCTGGAAATACTACTGCTATGAGTCTGCTAAAGATGGACGGCAACGGTGCTAAAGTATGGAGCCGCAGAGTAGTAGGCGACTGTCAAGATGTTGCTACCAGTGTAGTAGTAGGCCCAGACAACTACCTATATCAAACAGGTGTTACTGGTAATACAGGTGGCAGCGATTACACGTTTGTTATTGCCAAATACAGCACATCGGGACAGGTCTTATGGCAACGCCTACTAGATAATACCACAACCTGGACATTTGGGGCCAGTTGGTTTGGTTCTGGCGGCGGCAGTAATATCGCTGTTAAAAATGGCTATGTTGCTGTTTCTGGTGTATTTGGCGATCCAGGACCTAATCCTGAGACTGCATTTATAGCACAGATCAGCAGTTCAGGTTCTCTGTTTACCACAGGTGATTGGGACTTTAAAGGCGCTAGTTTCAGCAGCGTGTTCAACAACACAGCATCAGATCTCACAGTTACAAATGCTGGCAAGACTGACAGTGACAACGCTCTAAACATCACTACAGCTACACAATCTCCTACTACAGATGCTAGTAACTTCCTAGTACCGACTAAGTACGTGCTGAGCACACCTATCGGTGATCTAACAGTAGTAGGAAACAAACTCCAAGGCACTGGTACTAACGACGGGTTCCAAGGACTAAATCTAGCACCTGGTCCAAACCTTGCGGCTGACATGTATTTTAGAATACACGGCGGAGATAATCCAACACACCTACATCTCAGTGTAGGTGACACAGCAACTTATGATCAATACTTTGGCAATGATAACAAGTATCTAAAACTAGGTCTAGACGGTGTTATTTCGATTGGCACAAATAGTAACACTTGGACATTTGGCACAGATGGTAATCTTGCCCTACCGGGTGCAGTGGTCAATAGCACCACACCCAAGACCGGTGGCAGTGGCGGAACATTTACTGCTTTAGATCTAACTAAATCAATTAACAAACTCACAAACGGTGATTATAGCCTAGCAAACGGCGTAGAAGGACAGATCATGTATCTAGTTATGCAGGACGGAGCATCACCCTCAAGCATAGGTGTTGTAGTGGCCAACTATAGAATAGATGGTACTGTAGGTACAAGTGGACTACTAATTCCGTTTAAAATATTCAATGATGCCAACGCTACATATTTTGATAGTCGTGGATTCTGTACACTAATATTCACAGACGGTGCTTGGCAACAGCAAGGCGGATCTTGGGATTAACGAATACCTTGCTCACGTAGTTTAACACAAGTATCGCACCTTCCACAGGGTGCGATATTTTTTTCACTGTAGACAGGAGTTCTACAACTCCAAAACATATTACGTAGCGTTTCTGGTAGCATATCGTAGATCTCACGTTTGGTCATATCAATTACAGGGTAGATCTTCTCAGCATCTGTGAATGCTTGAAGTATTTTGTTACCACGTATTCTTCTTTCTTGTAAACTGTGATTGCTGTCAGTGGCCTGCATACCCATTGCAACTTTTACAATATCAGGATTTACTGATGCTACATAACCGGCAAAGAAATTCATGCTGTCTGTATCAAACATAAAATGTTTACCAAACGGAACTGAGCCTATTTCACTTTCGCTGTAGGTAAATTTAAACCCTAATCTTTTTAATTCCTTAACAGCAAGATCTACAGCAATAGCTTCCGCACGGTGACGATTTTCCACATTCTTGTTATGTACATGATGAATATGTACGTTGTATTCTTTGTATTGATCTTCAGTTAACAGTTTGTAAACCATACCCAGGCTGTCTAGGCCGCCTGAGTACATGGCTAGTATTGTTGATTTCTGTTCCATATATAAAATGTATAAACCTCGTTGATAGGATGTTCCAGCGGCTTTGGCGTTAGTTCTTCTCTACGGGGGAAGTAACAAGCATATTTTGTGGGCCAATTAGGATTTAAGAAAACACGAGCAACTAGTCTATCACAATGTGGTAATACTGTAGCAAGTAAACTTTCACAATATTCTTTACCAAATGCTAGAGCACCATCTACTATAACAGTATCCCAATGCTTGTCTAGTGTAAACCAATCACGGTTTTTAATCTTAGGATTCGGGTACTTAGGCTCTAAATCCCACGCCTCTGTGGCTAGGGGTAATAGCAAGTATGTACTTCCTAATAGTAAGACACTGCCCTTACAATAACTCGCAAATACAGCATAATCATCTTGATTGGGTGCAGCAGGCCACTTTAGACCAGTCCAATAACTATTATCTGCGTGTATATCAGTATTTAACATCATCGATATTTATGGTAAATAAAGTATATGAATGTAATTCATGAAGGTTACTCTAAGGTAAAAAATGAGCGATAAAAAAGAATATATTGTAAGCCTGAATCGAAACGTAAATTACGATCAATTTTGGGCCGAAATGGAAAACTCTACTAACGGGTTAATATCTATTCCTAATAGAGCCGTTGAAATCGTAAATAACAGAGATGCTAGTTTAAGAATCTGTCACTATTCGCTCACTGACGAAGAAGCAGAAAAGCTACGCAAAGATCCTAGAGTATATGATGTAGAAATTCCTCCGGAACAAAGAAATGATATAGTTATTCAACGCAGGGCTATTCAAAATTCAGATTTTACAAAAACAGATTCTGATAGTGGTAGTTTTGTGAATTGGGGATTAAGAAGAATGATAGCTGAATCTAATCCTTATTCTGGCAGTAATGTCACAGGTGGATTCAACTATACACTAGACGGAACTGGTGTTGATATAGTAATACAAGACAGTGGTATACAATCAGATCATCCAGAATTTCAAGATGCAAACGGTAATAGCAGAGTTCAAGAAATAGATTGGTTCGAAGCTAGCGGATTACCAGGTACAATGCCAGAAGATCATTACACAGATTATGACGGTCACGGAACTCATGTTGCAGGTATTACAGCTGGACGCACATACGGCTGGGCAAAAAATGCAAGAATTTACGCAGTAAAGGTAAACGGACTACAGGGTAGCGAAGATCCAAATGGGGGCATATCAGTTGCTAACTGCTTTGATGTAATCAAAGCATGGCATGCTAGTAAGCCGGTAGATCCAGCAACTGGTGTAAAAAGGCCTACAATAGTAAACATGAGCTGGGGATATAGCGCATTCTATTCAACAGTATCAAGCATAGTCTACAGAGGTACAGTTTACAGCGGTACTCAAATAGATACAAGTTCTGAGCGTTGGGCATTGGGATTAGTGCCTCTAAGTACAGGTTTTTCATTCAAAACAAATATTAGAATATCTAGCGTAGATGTCGATATACAAGAACTAATTGATGCAGGCGTACACGTAGTTATAGCTGCTGGTAATAATTATCATAAAATAGATGTAGTAGGTGGTGTAGATTATAATAACTACGCTGTTACTAATAATGGTATAATCTTTTATCATAGAGGATCAAGTCCAATGGACGATCAAGCAATAAAAGTAGGTAACATCGATAGTCTTACACACAGTGGCGGATTAGAACAAGCCAACGAATCAAGCGAAAAAGGTCCTGGTGTAGATATATGGGCTCCTGGAACAGATGTTATGAGTGCATGCAGCAATGTTAATGCGTTTGACGGTCAATCTTACTATAGAGATGAAAACTTTAAACAAACAAATATAAGCGGTACTAGCATGGCAGCACCGCAGATAGCAGGACTGGGAGCTCTTTACTTGCAGCTTAATCCTGAAACTACACCAGCTCAGCTTAAAACATGGCTACAATCACAGGCAAAAACTACAGCCATTTACTCAACTGGCTTGGTTAATGACTATACAAACACAAGAAGTTTGCTTGGCAGCAGTAATAGATTTGCATTTCAGCCCTATAACAGCCCAATTCAACTTAGAATAAGCGGCAGCTAAATACAGAGTAGGGAGGAAAAAATGGCACTTCAATTAATTAATATAGGATTTGCAGCTAACGACGGCACCGGTGACGACCTTCGAGAAGCGTTTATTAAAGTAAACAATAATTTCGAAGAATTAGAATTAAGAGATTACGAGGAAACTTCTGCTGTAAATCTAGGAACTACAGGCGAAGGTATTTTTTCAAATATTGTTAATTATCAACTACAGTTTAAGAAACTTGTAGCAGGTGATGACGTCTCCTTAACTGCAACTGACACTAGTATTATTATCGATGCTAATGGTGGCTTAAAGACTGTTACTGTTAGTGCAGATGTTGGTGTTCCTCTAGAACTTACAGAAACTGCTGCTTTAAATATAGTAGGCGGTAATGACATTACTACAAGAATAGTAGGCGGTAACCTTGTAGTTGAATACGACGGTCTTTCAGAATTATCAGGAGATTTGACTCCCCAACTAGGTGGCGATCTTGATGGTCAGGGTTTTGATTTAACAAATATTGGAGAGATTGACGCTGCACAAGTTACGGGATCATTTGTTGGTAACTTAACTGGCTTAGTTTACGGTATTGATATAAGAACTGTAGGTAGATATTTTACAAACTACTGGGATTTTGGTGTAATTGACGGTACTTATACTAATGTTATTGATTGGCTAATTGCTGACAGTGACTTTGATTTTGGATCAATGACTAATCCAACTATGCGTACAATTGACGGCGGATCATTCGTTTAACTTTCTTTTCCGATAAATACTGCAAAGGATTACTGTAAATGGCAGATTTATCATTGTGGAACATTGAAAATGGGTATCAAATAGGAATTTTAATTGAAAGAAATTCCGTAGACATATCCTTGCCTGTAGCTAATGGTTATTCAAACATAGAACTTGAAGTAATTAGCGGCAGTCTTCCTACAGGAACTAGAATACAAGACACAAAAATTGTAGGTACTCCTTTCGAGGTACCTATAGATACTGTGTTTACTGCTGTTGTTAGAGCTCACTGGGAAGGGCATTTTGACGACAGAACACTAAAATTTATTATTACAGGTGCAGATGAACCACAATGGTTAACAGCACCCGGATTATTACCAGTTGGTGGAAACAATACATTCTTTATTTTAGATAACGAAATTATTGATTTCCAGCTGTTAGCAACAGACAATGATCTTCCAGCAGGCGACAGTTTAGAATATTTTATTGCTGACGGTGACGGTACGCTGCCTCCCGGCATAACTCTAACACGAGACGGCAGACTGACAGGTGTAGTTGAACCAATTTTAAGTTTAGATAAAAGATTCCAAGGCGGGCAATATGATACTATGCCCTATGGTGACTTCCCCTTTGACTATGCTGTTCTTTCGGGAAACGGTTACGGTACGTTTTATTATGACTCTCAGGTCTTTGATTTCTTTGAGGCTACTCAGAGCTTAAGAAAGATTAATAGATATTTTCCATTTGCTGTTACAGTTACAGACGGTGACACATTCAAGCGTAGAGAATTTAGAATATACGTAGTAGGTGACGATTTTTTAAGATCCGACAACACTGTAATGAGATCCAGTACAGGTGTGTTTACTGCTGACGTAACACATGTTAGAACACCAGTTTGGATAACTCCTAGAGATTTAGGATACAAGAGAGCTAACAACTATGTTACTCTTTATTTAGACATCATCGATAATGACACACTAACAGGTGCTGTAATTTATACACTTGAAGATGTTAATGATGACGGATCTGTAAGTGAACTACCTCCTGGCCTAAGACTTGACAGTAGATCTGGAGAGATAGTAGGCCGTATTCCTTATCAACCAGCTATAACACAAAACTATAAATTTACTGTAAGAGCAACAAGATTTGAAGGCGCTCTAGAAACTGCTACAATATTTGCAAATTTCTTTGAGGATACTTTATTAGGAACTAATGTTTTTAAAGTTTTCAAAATAGACCTTACTGGAAATGTTGACAACGTACTAGACCTACAAGAGTTACGCGGAAGAAAAATTCTACTAAACAATAGAGAATATACTGTAACTAACGTAGACGACAGAGATCCAGAATACGATCTAATATATGTAGACGAAACTATCGGACCAAACATTTCTCTAATCATGAGCAGAACAGCTCCGATTGGACAGGATCATATTTTTGTGTCTAGACTAAATGAACAGCAGATAGAAAAATATCAAGGACGAGAAATAAGATTCAGTGATACTGAAGTTTATACTATACAAGACATTTTACCTTATATAGAATATGAAATAACTCAAACTGTTCCTGCTAATGATCCTATACGACCAAGATCAGTACCTCGCAATATAGAGCTTTATGAAAATTATTTTGCAGGTGATATAGCAATCTATACAGAAGAGTCCGGTGGTGATGGAAAAATTTATCGCTGCACTCTAGCACATAATATACAACCTCAAACTAATATTGACGGAAATATTATAACTGACGAACAAGGTAATCCTCAGATTATTTTTGAATCTAGCAAATGGACTGAGATAGGTGAAACTATCAGTGATTTAACTTCTGAAGATTTATTAGATGCTACTAAACAAGCTCTCGAAGCTGAGTTTGGCGGTACTGTCTATATAGAAGTAATAAACGAAAACAGATGGAGAATTAAACTTCTCAGCACTGCTATTACTAGAATTATTTCAACTGTAAGAGATTTTTTTGCATTAGATACCAGCAGTACACAGCTACAAGTTAGATTGTTAAGAGATAACGAACATAGAATAAGTTTCGATACAACTCTTACAAGACAGTTAGCTGGTGGAAGAAACATAGGCATCGCACTCTTTAAGAATGATTTCTTCTCAAAGAATATTGTTTTAACCAGCACAGACGAAACTGTTATACCTAGTAAAGCTAAAACATTTGAACTTAACGTTATCGGCGAAATTGATTCAAAAATTTCCTGGATTACAGAATCTTATCTAGGAAAGATAAATGCAAACTTCACTAGCACATTAAAAGTTGAAGCTACTACTACAGTTCCGGATACTAAGATGCTTTATTTCTTAGTTGACGGTAAACTGCCATTTGGTATGAGATTAAACTATTATGGAGAAATAGTTGGTAGCGCACGACAGTTTCCTGAAGAAGGAAAACCTGGTTTAACTACCTTTGACAGTAAAGCTACTACGTGGGACGGATCATTACCGGGCATTACCTCATTTGATAGACAGTTTAAATTTACTGTAGAAGCTAGAGATAGATTCAATCTTGTAGCAGTTCGTAGAGAGTTTGTTCTCGATGTTGAAGATCTCGATAACACTCTTTATACAGACATATATGCTACACCTTACATGAAGCAAAGCCAGCGCGATCAATATAGAAATTTTATTTCTACTCCTGAAATCTTCAAAACTGAAAATATCTACAGACCAGATGATCCTGCATTTGGTATACAAAAGAAAATGAAGATGTTAGTATATGCTGGCATAGAAGCCAAACAAGTACAACACTTTGTTGCTGCGTCTGCAAAGAATCACAAACGTAGACGCTATGCTTTGGGAGAAGTTAAAAAAGCAATAGCTAGAGAGCCTGGATCACTAGACACAGTTTACGAAGTGATTTACGTTGAAGTAGTTGATAGAGCTAAACCTAAATCAGGAAAAGCTCAAAAAGAATTTACAATTAATACAAAAAATAAAATAACAGTTGACAGTATTTTATATCCATCAGTCGACGACTCGACAGCTACCAATTTAGGATATAATCAACTTCCTATATATGGAAGAAACATTGTTAACTTTTTGTTTCCTAGCGATGATAAAATAATCATTAGTACTAGAGACGGTGATGTGCTGCTCGATGTAGACAACAACGATTTCTTTGTAGAGCTAGTTAACAGTGACGATATTCAAGTAACTCTGCAGGTAAGCGACAGCGAACCTATGCGCAGACGACCTGTTTATACCAATACAATTAAATCAGACTCTAATGCAGTTAAAGTTTCTGACAGTAATGATAGAAGAAGATACATTTCTAATATCGATAACATGAGAAGAAATATTAAAGAAATTGGTAAAAACGAAAGAAACTATCTACCGCTATGGATGAGAACTCCGCAAGCAGGATTCCAAGAATTGGATTATGTAAGTGCTATACCAATCGTTTACTGCAAGCCAGGTCAAGGGGATGAAATACTGCTTAATATTAAAAACAGCAGTTTTGACTTCAAAGAGTTGGATTTTGAAATCGATAGATATATAGTACAAAGAACTGAGGGCAATAGCCAAGAACAGTACATACTGTTCGCAAATTATCAGTTCAATGTCTAAGCACAATAAATATATAAAAGAGGATATAAAATGGCCAGCAATATTACAAGTGATACTATAGATGCAGCATACCCAGTTGCAGGTGTCGATAACGACACGCAGGGGTTTCGTGATAACTTCAGTATCATAAAACAGAACTTTCAGTATGCAGCAACGGAAATAACCGACCTTCAAAACAATGCTGCCCGAAAAGACGAAAACAATAACTTTCAAGGTTCGCATATAATTGATGCACAGTTTGAAACCTGCACAGAAACATTTCTAGCAGCAGGAACAGTTAGTACTGGACAAAACATCAGTTTCCTGAACGGAAGATACCAAAGTATTACAATGAGTTTGGGTTCAGTAACTCCTTCTGCAACATTTAATCTTTCAGATTGGCCATCAACTGATGAGGAAAATCGTTTAGCTAAAATTACTGTTGAACTACGCTGTGCTGATGTAGTTGCCAAGGAAGCACTGTTTACATCTGAAGGTGGCGGTGTTATTAAGAAAAGTAGCAATTGGCCTACGCAGGTATTAGTTGACGGTGTTGATGACCCTGTCATTATAGAATTTTGGACTTATAATAGCGGCGCAACTGTTTACGCAGAATACAAGGGCGTGTTTAGTTAATATGCTTCATCCTCTAGTTAATGATCTACAAAATTTTACAGATTCTCAACTAGAGGAAAAACTTCACGACCTCCAAAGAAAATATTTCAAAACAATAAATCCAAGTGTTCAAAGCCAAATAGCAACTATTTTGGAAATATACAGAGAAGAACTGCACACACGTCGATCAATTGCGGCCCAAAAGCAACGTGAGCAAATGGATTCAAACGGAAAAGATCTTGACAGTTTAATAAACATAAGTTAAACTGTTAGTATGTTGATGAAAACTGACGAACTAGGTATACCCAGATTCTCTAATCGCGACTTGGTAGATATGATCTATAGCGGACATATTGACAAGTGTCACGTGGTTCTCTGCGAGCCCAGCGACGATATTGATAAGTTTAACTCTGCTATGAAGGAGCAGGGACTTCCAGAGCTTACTAAGTACATTCCTCTAGATGTAGATCAAAAGACGTTTGACGGTGCTTGTCAAAGCGAATGGTTTATGCCTGAAGAATATAAGAATATAAACGTTCATTATTTTGTTACAGGAAGATGTAAAACCAACGAAGAACTGACTCGTGCTATTGAAGAACTAGCAGAATTTGAAAAACGTGGTCTATTTGACCTGCTGCGATATATGATTTACCTAGTAGATTATATGCGAGAAAATAACATAGTTTGGGGTGTTGGTAGGGGCAGTAGCGTAGCAAGTTATGTATTGTACCTCATAGGTGTACACAGGGTAAATAGTATTAAGTACAATTTAGATTGGCGCGAATTTCTGCGCTAAAGGAGAAAGCAATGTTAAAGAAAGTAGCAGCAGGTTTATTAGCATTAAGTTTAATTGTTCCATCTGTAGCAATGGCTGATGGTAGAAATCGACACGTTCAGCATCACCATCATCACCATCATAATCATAATTGGGTCGCTCCGTTAGTTGGAGGGCTTGTATTAGGCGGAATTATTGCAAACCAAAATCGCAGTTATTATTATGCTCCGCCACCACCAGTTTATTATCAACCTCAACCTAGATACGATTACTACTACCCAGTGCAGTGTGTAGAACGTTGGGTTACTGAAATCGATCGCTGGGGTAATAGATATCAAACTCTAATTAGAGAGTGTTTTTAAGAGATAAGTATGTACATATTAGGAGGACAAATATATGTCTAAAATGCAAGTAGGACGTAAGCAATATCATTCAATGAGGGGCATACCTGTTGATATGGAACTATTGCGCAAAAAGAACGAACTAACACCCGCAGTAGGCAACGCAAGAGTTAATGCTCGCGGTGATGAACTAGGCCCAGGCGGCAAGATTGTCAAGAAGCGTGAAGAAGTAATTAATGAATTTTACAATAAGAACACCAAGATGGCAAAAGAAGGTTCGGGTGTTTTTAAGGGTTCTAAGATTGCTAAAGAAGAATTAGCGCCAAATGAAAAAGAACTTCTCGAAGACGACGAGTGGGTTGAAGACGAAAACGGAAACTTTGTAAGAAAAGGTCAATAATGGCAGTTGTAAAAGGAAAAGTAAGAGCCGTACAAAATAGAGTTCTTGTTTCAGATATGCACTTTGGTGAGCAAGTAACCAATAGTGGTATTATTATTAAGAACGACGACGGAACTACTAGAGGTATCTATCCACGTTGGGCTAAGGTACACAACAAAGGTCCTGAAAACAAAGACGAGTACGAAATCGGTGATTGGATACTCATCGAACACGGACGTTGGACTAGAAGCTTCAAAGTTGACGAAGGCAACGGAGAAACAGAACTACGAATGGTAGACCCAGACTGTATACTAATGTACAGTAAGGAGCGTCCGTCAGGAGTTCAAATAGGCAACGAATATTCTGATACACAAGGTGTTGATATCAGACCAGAAGATTTTATGCGATAAGAGGCAAAATTGACAAATCCATTTAAAGATCAAGAAAGATTTATGCAGGCCTGTGATCAAACCACAGACAATCTCAATACACCTCAATACAACATGTACCAAAAGTTAATTGTTGAAGAATTTTGGGAACTACAAGATGCTATTAAGGCTAACAATAAAACTGAGCAACTAGATGCTCTAGTTGATATTCTAGTAGTAACTATCGGTGCTATTCATTCAATGGGTGCTGATGGCGAGGGTGCTTGGAACGAAGTTATGCGCAGTAACTTTGCCAAAATTGATTCAACTACAGGTAAGGTGCGCAAGCGTGAAGATGGCAAGGTACTAAAGCCAGAAGGTTGGACACCACCAGTACTAGATTCATATGTTTCAAAAGATAAAGACATAGTTGGTTACCCAGTCTAATAATTAAAAATACTTGACTCCTTATTGTTTTCTGCTATAATGTAGCTACAGTAAGGAGTTTTCTTTTATGCGAATACCCACGCCACAGAGTAGTGGAATTGCAACAACAGGCGCAACAGGCATTGCGCTAATGATTTTACACATCACAGGACATCTCACAGGATGGGCTTGGCCCATATTATATGTCTTTTTGATTCTAGCAGGCATCGGACAAGAAAATAGGAAGCGTTAAAATGGCAACACATGCAATGATCGATTTGGAAACACTGGATACACGCCCTCAGTGTACTATCCTAACATTAGGCGCAGTTAAATTTAATCCCAATAGTAAATCAGAACCCTACAGTGAATTCTATGTAAAGTTTGATATTGATGAACAGGATCGCTTAGGCAGAACTGTTTCTGATTCTACAGTTGAATGGTGGGGCAAACAGGATGCTGCTATTCAAGAAGAAGCATTTGGTACAGAAGGTAGATTGCCGGTTGGCGAAATCTTAACAGAATTAAACAAATGGTTAGTAGGCGTTGATGTCATCTGGGGTCACGGTTATGGTTTTGATATTACTATCCTAGAAGATTTGTATCGTAATGTTGAAAGACCAATTCCGTGGCAGTTCTGGCAGGTTAAGGACAGTCGCACACTGTTTGGCTGTTTGCCCGAAGATCCTAGAAAGAGTATGCAGAGTGATCTTCACAATGCTCTTGCTGACGCTTACTATCAAGCCAAGGCTGTGCAAATCGCTTATGAAAAACTAGGAATAACAAGATGATTAACAGCATCAATGGCAGTCAATACATACAAGTGTCAGGAGGATACTCAAGCCCTCCTAGTATCAGTCCAGGTGCTGCTGGTGCAGGAATGGTACGCTGGAATCCAAATATGAACTGCATGGAAGTCAATGATGGCAACATGTGGAAACAATTTGTATCGAATCATACTACAATTGACCTTAGTCCAGACATAAAAGAATTACTAGAATGGGCTAGAGCACAGCGTACTATCTATATGCGTAGACTCGAGGCTGCACAAAAGAATCCTGCACTACTAAAAGCACTAGAAGCCATTAAGCGAGCAGAAGAAAACTTTGATTTGCTAGACTCTATCTCCAAGGACTATAATGAATCCATTAGCTAAAGAAATAATCAATGACACATACAAGGCTAGGTACTATAATCTAGCTAAGGCTATAAGAAATTTATATTTGAGGTTAAAGAAATGACTAATGTTCATGTGTTTGACGATGTAGTTCCTGATTGGTTGTATAACTCTATCCTAAATGAAATATCGTCAATACCTGTAACTTTTGGTCATAGAGGCTATGGTCCTAATCAAGGAAACGTATTTTTCAGTACTGTTTGGCCTAACTATAGTCTGCATACGCTGCCTTGGTTTTTTAAAGCAACCTTTTCTGCACTTGAATCAAATATTTCTAGACTAGGCAATACTGTAGATGTTATACTAAATCAGTGCCAACTTAATTACACTACAAAAAATTTAACTGGAGGATTACATATCGATGTAAATCCAGAAGTTAAGTCTTGGACCATGGTACATCTAATTACAGGCGATAGCGGTATGGACTTTTGGGATGGACTGCCGGAAGAAGGCGGAAACAAAGTAGAAGAAGTTGAGTATAAAGATAATAGATGTGTTGTATTTCCTAGTAATCTTTTGCATAGAGGACTATCACCTAACTATGTAGAGCCACGTGTAACCGTAGGCTACGTGTTTAGTGGAAGACCTCCTTCAAACTTTGCGCATCAAAACAATGCTATTTTTCCTATCTTCAGAGAAGAATACGAACAAATTTTAAGAGGTGAATAATGAAAGAACTTTGGGTAGAAAAGTATCGTCCTAAGACCGTAGACGGTTACGTGTTTAGAGACGAAGCACAAAAGAAACAAGTTATGCAATGGATCAAGGATCAGACAATTCCACATTTGCTATTCAGTGGCAATGCAGGAATTGGTAAGACTACACTGGCACGTATCTTGTTTAATGAACTAGAAATTAATGATCTAGACATTATGGAAATCAACGCTAGTCGCGAAAACAACGCTGACACTATTCGTGACAAGATTACTAACTTTGTGCAGATGATTCCGTTTGGTAACTTCAAGGTAGTGCTTTTAGATGAGGCAGACTATCTAACTCCGAACGCACAGGCTATCTTGCGCGGTGTCATGGAAGAGTATCATACCACTGCACGGTTTATTCTTACTTGTAACTATCCTAACAGAATTATTCCTGCTATTCACAGTCGCTGCCAAGGATTTCATATTGCTAAAGTAGATCAAACAGAGTTTACTGCTAGGGTTGCAGAAATCCTTATTACTGAATCTGTTGAAATGGATCTCGATACTCTTGACACTTATGTAAAGGCAACGTATCCCGATCTTCGCAAGTGCATCAATATGGTTCAGATGAACAGTCAAGACGGTGTACTGCACAAGCCTAATGAAGGCGATAGCGGCACAGCTGATTGGAAGTTAGACATGGTTGAGCTGTTCAAAGCAGGTAAGATTATGGATGCACGTAAGCTACTCTGCGGAAGTGTCCGACCAGAAGAGATGGAAGAAATTTATCGTTGGCTATATGATAACATTGAGCTATTCGGTGATGAAGAAAAGCAGAATAGTGCTGTTCTTGTTATCAAGCAAGGACTAGTTGATCACACACTAGTAATTGATCCAGAAATTAATCTATCAGCAACACTTATTAGACTAGCGAGGTTATAATGTTTATTAAGAGACTGTTTGGTTTTATTCCAATTTTTAAATATGATGTAAGTCAACACCGACGGTACAATTATTTGTACGAGGATCTCTGTCAATGACTTACCTAGTAACCGAAAACTGCATTAAGTGCAAGCATATGGACTGTGTAACAGTCTGTCCTGTTGATTGCTTCTACGAAGGCGAAAATTTCCTTGTAATTAATCCGGATGAATGCATAGATTGCGGAGTATGTGAACCAGAGTGTCCAGTTGAGGCTATTTTACCAGAAGCTGCTGTAGAAGATGTAGATGTTTGGATGGAAGTCAATAAGAAGTATAGTAAGATTTGGCCAAACATAACTAAGAGAAGAGAAGAAGACATTCCTAAGGATGCAGAACAATGGGACGGATTTCCCAACAAGTATGAACTACATTTTTCTGAAAAACCTGGAAGGGGAGATTAATGATTAAAGCAATTATGGCCTGTGATGATACAGGAGGCATTAGTAATGTAGGTACATTGCCTTGGCCAAGGAATTCAAAAGATCTTTCATGGTTTAAAGAAAATACCAAAGGTCACGTAATAGTTATGGGTTCAACTTCTTGGGTTGACCCTATGATGCCTCATCCCCTTCCTCTAAGAGTAAATGTTTTAGTTACATCTAATCCTGAAGCATATCCCGGAGCACACGAATATATTCAAGGTGACTTAACATCTGAATTAATTAATCTGAAACAAAAGTATCCTGGACAATTTATTTGGATAATTGGCGGAGCAAAAGTCATCGAACAATGCTTAGGTGTTATTGATGAATTTTATCTAAGTAAGATACCGGGCACATATGAATGCGATACGTTTCTACCAATTCGTAAAATTGATACTCTGTTTGAAGTTACTTGGGAAGAAAAGCACAGTGATGTCACTTTTCAAATATTGAAGAAGAGAAAATGAAACAATATATAGATGCACTAAAATTTATTTTAGAACACGGCAAAGATAGAGACGACAGGACCGGAGTAGGCACACGAGGTGTGTTTGGTTACCAGATGCGTTTTGATTTACGCAACGAATTTCCTGCTGTTACTACAAAGAAGCTAGCTTGGAAAAGTGTAGTCAGTGAGCTACTGTGGATGCTAGAAGGCAGTTCAGATGAAAGGCGCCTAGCTGAAATTCACTATGGAAAGCCTCGTGAAGAACTCATAGGTAAAACTACAATTTGGACTGCTAATGCCGATAAGCAAGCGAAAGATTTAGGCTATACCAACACTGATACTGAAAAAGATCTAGGTCCGGTATACGGTCACCAATGGCGCAGCTGGGACGCACAGATTGGCTACGTTGATCAGATAGCCGAAGTTCTCGAAAACATGTACTACAATCCTAACAGTCGCAGACACATAGTAAGTGCATGGAACGCTGATAAAGTAAATGTTATGGCTCTACCTCCCTGTCATACACTGTTTCAATTTCACATTCAGGATGGTGAACTAAGCTGTCAGCTGTATCAACGCAGTGCTGATATGTTTTTAGGCGTGCCGTTTAATATTGCTTCTTACAGCCTTCTAACACATATGATGGCACAACTTTTAAATTTAAAGGTAGGTGAATTTATATGGACTGGCGGTGACTGTCATATCTATCAAAATCATTTTGAACAAGTTAAATTGCAAATCACAAGAGAACCGAGACCTGGCCCAACACTAGAAATGCCTAAGTTTAAGGATCTAGAAGAATTAGTAAAGACTAAGCCAGAGCAGTATAAATTAATTAATTACAACCCTATGGACAGTATTCCTGCTCCTATGGCTGTTTAACAGGAAATTATTAATGTTTAAAAAGAAGGAACAACCTAAAGTAATTTTTGAAACTGAACATTGGTTCGTGAGAAAGTATGCACCTATACGTCCAGCTTCAGAATTTATACCAGACTATTGGAAAAATATTCCTACGTATATAGAAAAAAAGGAACATCCTATTGACGGCACTAAAACAGTAAAGGCCTGTCCAGCTGTAGCAGATTTAATGACAGCAGGATATGTTTTGCCTGCTTGGTGTGACATAGAATTAGAACCTGATCCAAACGATCCTAAAAAGGAAGTTGTTTACGCAAGATATTCTAGTCCCTATTTTAATCATGCCATACACGGATCTGATCAAGTAGGTCCTGTATTAGAGCACAAGTTTAATATTAGAAGTGTGATTAGATTAGACAACCCTTGGAAGATGTGGTGTGCTCCTGGTTATAGTTTAATGTATCAACCCCTATACTATTGGCCAGAAAGAAACTGGGAAGCACTGCCGGGCATACTTGATCAAGACAAGGGCGGAATAGTGTCAGTCATAAACACTATGATGAAGAAGCCTGTAAAGACAGTTATCAAGCAAGGCGAACCAATAGTTCAAATCATTCCGTTCAGGAGAGAACCATTTACTGCTGTAACAAGATCTCTATCTCAAGATGGTATTGCTAGAGCAAACGCTATAAACGGACTACACAAGATGTTGTTTAAAGGCTGGCGTTCTCTAACTACTGAAAAGAAAATTTACGATATAGAAAATTTAGATACCGATCTTCCTGGCGATATTAAGTGAGTTATACGTTACTTCAAGAACAATGGTTTGAAAAATTTGCATGGCTTCCTGTAAGAAGCACATGGAATAAAAGACTCATTTGGTTAAAGAAGTATCACACTTACGAATATATGTTTCTTCAACATCAGGAAATAAAGAAAAAGCGATTTGTGTATACTAAGAATGAATACCTAATGATGATCTTAAACCAAAAAAATGAAGAATAAGAAACCTGATCAAGTAGCAGATCATCCAAACATTATGCCCTACCCTACAAATGTAGGAGCACCAAAGTTTGAACCTCTACCTATTGCTACTATAAAAGATAAAGCTAAAAATATTGCTCGTTATCATGCCAACGAAAAATTAGAAGAACTGAACGAGCAGTACCAGTTAGTGTTAAAGCAAGCAGAACTAATACAAAAACAAGCACAAAAGATTATTGATAGGCTAGAAGTAACAGATAAAATTTTAGAATCTGAATATCAGTTTGCAACTGTTCCATATAAAATATATTATCTAGTATGGGACAAAAGAAAAGATTTTTATAGATTAGTTAGTCTAGGACCTAGTGACTGGAGTACGGCTGCGCCAACAGATTGGATATACGAACACGCTGTAAGATTACTAGGAGACGGTACATGGGAGATTGTAAATGAAGAATAAATTTATTCAAGCATATATGAAAACTGCTGAAACATTCGCAGAACTTAGTCATGCACGTAGACTGCATGTGGGTGCCATCATTGTGAAAGATGATAGAATTATTTCAATTGGTTACAACGGCATGCCTGCAGGCTGGGATAATAATTGCGAGCTTGAAGTTATTGCAGAAGATGGCGATGATTATACAACAACTCTTAAAACTAGACCAGAGGTATTACATGCAGAAACTAATGCGATTGCTAAGTTGGCTAGAGGAACGGAATCTGGACTTGGTGCTGACTTATTTGTCACTCATAGCCCTTGTTTGGATTGTGCCAAGCTCATTTATCAAAGCGGGATTAAGCGTGTGTTTTATAGCACTGCTTATCGTAGCTCTGAAGGCACGGACTTCTTGGAAAAATCCGGAATCGAAGTTGTAAAAGTAGAAAAGGACCATTAAGGTCCTTTTCTTTTATTCGTCGCCGTAGACGCTAAGTACTTCTTTGACTGCTTCGTGTCTTTCAATATCCCCTTGAGTAAATTGGACTATGTCCAGCCTTGTTGCGTTCTTATTCTCAAGCTGTTTAATAAAATCAATAAGACCATTGTCTTTCAATCTATCTGCTTGATTAAGGTCTCCTGTGACAGCCATTTTAGAGCCTTCACCTATTCTTGTTAGCAACATCTTCATTTGATTAGGTGTTGCATTCTGCATTTCATCAGCAAGAATAAATGCGTTCTTAAATGTACGGCCACGCATATAAGCTAGTGGTGCGATTTCAATAATACCTTCTTCTATCATCCCTTCTATTTCACGTGAGTTGAAATACTCTCTTAGCACATCAAAAATTGGTCTTGTCCACGGAGCCATTTTTTGTTCTAGTGTACCTGGCAGAAATCCTAAATCTTCGTCTACAGACACAGCGGGTCTAGTAACGATGATCTTATCTATTTTTTCTTCTTTAAAATATTTAACTGCTACCTGCACAGCTAAGAGTGTCTTACCTGTTCCTGCTGGCCCAATACCGAAGACTATATCTTTCTTTGGATCCAGTAATGTTAGCACGTAGGCTTCTTGATTTCTATTTCTTGGAATTATGTGGACTGTTTTCTGCTTTTGGAAAGTATTGATATTTACTACATTGCTGTAGTTGAAAGTTGCGCTGTTTTGCTTCTTAGAAGCACGTCTTGCACCCATTAAATGTCCTCCTTAAGGGTAGTTTGTGTAAGGACTGTCTTTCCAGCAAGGGAAATAACATCCCTTACAAAGTTATTTAGTAAAAGCGCATCAAGATAAAAACACTTGTTAACTTTTTAGATACGATAAATAAGTATAGGAAACTATGGAAGCTGCTATGCAAGACGTACTAGACATTATAAAAAATATTGAAAACATATATGATTCTAATACTTCATTTGAAGTGTTAAAGGACTTCGAACGAGTACTTGATGAACTCGATATATATGTTTATGCTAACTGGGCAGATGGTGAGCTAGCTGACGGACCTAGAATTGAAAGACACTGGGTTACCTGTACTTTTATGTGGCCGTTAAAGCAGATGCCTGACCCAATGGGCGGAAAGCGTTTGTTAGATTACGATTGCAAAGTAAAGTATAAGAAGTCACAGTTAATTAAGCCAAGAAAAATACGCGAACCTGATGACATGCGTCCTGGCACTAAAAAGGGCAAGCTAGATCTACATCCTATATGGTTAGTAGAAATACAGATGCCTAAATCGCTCATAGCTGACATTTATTCAGGTTATAAAGAAGAAGCTATTGAGCCTGCTAAAGATACAAAGATTCCTTCAACTACACAGGCAGCTGACGAACTTACTACAGGAACAGAAGCTGGTACTTCAACCGAAGCAGCAGTAGCAGGTGAAGTTGCCGGAGGAGAAGTTCAATGACTTTAAGGCAGAACGATCTACGAGATCTAGTCTATCACATTATGGAGATAGACAGTTATAAAAGTAAGATGGGTTCAGATAAAGACATCATTACTCTTAGCTTTAGTGTAAAGACTAAGGAAGCTGCTGATGACCTAGAGTCATTCTTAGAAAAAGGTTATGACTTTGTGTTAGACGCCGATGCTACTAGCGGAGAAACTAGCGACGGAACCTATAAAGTATTTGTCGAAATAGAGCGTCACAAGGATGCACCGAGTCAAATTTTAGAAATAGCCAACGGTATCAAGAACCTTTGTGAAATAGATAATCTAAAATTTAGATACTATAAAAACTGGCGCAGTCTTGATGTTGATGAAACAAATTTAAATGAAATGATTCCTGTTGATCCGGAACAATACGGAGTAACAGTTACAGAGTCAAATTTAGAAAACTATAAGAATTTCTTTAATAGAAGTTATGTTGAATCAGTTGAAATGATTGACGACATTTTAACTATTAAAAAGCCATGGGCTGATCCAATACAGTTTAGATTTATAGACTTTGGAAATGCCGAAGAAACAATAACTAATATTAACGAAAGTTTTAACGCTAATGACTTTGCAGAAATTATATTTTTGACTAAGTACATAGGTGATTACAACATTACCAAATATGGTGACAAGCTAACGCTAGAGAACAAAGATAAAGTAGTTGTTCTAAAGCGTATTTTTTAAAGGAAGGTAGTTGCAATGGGCGCAGAACATTTTAAATTTAACTTTACAGTAGATCAAGTCAGAGAGCTACTGCATGGAAATAAAGAAGCTGATGCATGGTATGAAGCCATGTGCGAAGTATTACCTTTATGGCAGATTAACACTGTTGAACGTGTTGCTGGTTTTATTGCACAATGCTCGCATGAATCAGCAGGCTTCAAAGTACTGTCAGAAAATCTTAACTATTCAGCAGACGGCTTGAATAAGATCTTTCCAAAGTATTTTAAGAACGCTGGAAGAGACGCTAATGCTTATGCTCGTCAGCCAGAGAAGATTGCCAACGTAGTTTATTCAAGCAGAATGGGCAACGGCGACGAACGCTCGGGCGATGGCTGGAAGTATCGCGGAAGAGGTTTGATTCAGCTAACAGGTAAGAGTAACTATTCAGGATTTGCTAAGGCCATGGAAATGGACCTAGAAGAAGCTGTAGAATATATCGCTACTAAGAAGGGTGCTCTTGATAGTGCTGCTTGGTTCTGGGATACCAACAACATCAACAAATTCTGTGATGCCGGCGACATCGTAGGTATGACTAAGAAGATCAATGGTGGTACTATCGGACTTGAAGATCGTAAGAAGCACTTTGATCATGCTATAGAAGTTCTAGGTGCAGGTGGCGGATCATCACATGTTGAAGAACATGACGACGGTGGTGAAGTAAATTTCAATCAAGTGCTAAAGGAAGGTTCAAGAGGCCCTTTAGTTCAGCAGCTACAGGAAGCTCTTGGTTTAAACGCGGATGGAGTTTTTGGACCAGGAACCAAGCGAGCCCTGCAAAATTGGCAGGCACAAAATGGCTTGGAGGCGGATGGAGTGGCTGGGCCTCGAACATTGCAGGCACTTTTGGGCTAGGATCAATGGGTTTCAAGCTCGCAGGTATAATGCTAGTAGTCATGCTCGTCTTAGGAGGGGCAGGCTACTGGTATTACCAGGACAGTCAAGACCGTATCCGCATCTTGACTGAAAATAATGCAAAGTTAGATACTGCTGTAAAACTCAATGAACAAACCATTGATGTAATGAGAAAAGACTTTGCTCGTGTGCAGAGCGAAATCAAACAGACTAACGAAGAATTTAGTAGAATTAGAGCACAAAATCAAGTTCTTGCAGAAAAACTAGAACGTCATGATCTAGGACAGACTGCCGCAGCTAAACCTGAAGCTATACAACGTGTAGTAAATGCAGCTAGTGCTAAAGCAGGACGTTGTTTTGAGTTGCTGTCGGGCGCAGAACTAACTAAGACAGAGAAGGAGGCAAAAGATGGCCGTTCGTTCAATAGCGAGTGTCCTTGGCTTTTTGATAATCTCGTTAAGCGTTAGTGGTTGCGCTTTACTAACTCCTAAGCCTAGGGAACTACAAATTTCAACTACCCCAGTTGAAAAGCCTAAACTCGAATTACCTAAAGCAGATCAAATTCGCATGCGTAATATCGAGTGGGTAGTTATTACTAAAGACAATTATAAAGAAGTATTTGAAACACTATCTAAGACAGGTAGACCGATAGCAGTATTTGGTTTAACTGATAAAGGTTATGCAGACTTGGGTTTAAATCTTTCAGACATAAGAGCCTACATACAACAACAGCAGGCAATTATTGCAGCATACGAAAGATACTATAAAGAAGCTGACACTAAACTAAATGAAGCTGTTAAGGTAGACAGAAAATAAGATTATGGCATATTCTGACAAAGTGATCGACCATTATGAAAACCCCAGAAATGTGGGCAGTTTTGATAAGTCTGATGTTTCCGTTGGTACTGGTATGGTTGGCGCACCTGCTTGCGGTGATGTTATGAAACTACAGATTAAAGTAAACGAGCAGGGGATTATCGAAGATGCAAAGTTCAAAACGTATGGTTGCGGCTCAGCGATTGCGAGCAGTTCGCTTGTTACTGAATGGGTCAAAGGAAGAACACTCAGCGAAGCTAAAGAAATTAAGAACAGTGAGATTGCTGAAGAGTTGGCTTTGCCACCTGTCAAGATACACTGTTCAATTCTTGCAGAGGATGCGATTAAAGCAGCCATAGCAGATTACGAAGCAAAATGTTCCTGTAAGGAAAACTAATATGATAAAACTATTTGCAACAGTTATATTAGCTGTTACATTATCAGGATGTGCAGCTATAACTAGTAAAATACCTAGTTTCAGTGATCCTAATCAGTCAGCACGTATTATAGATGTAAGACAGAGTGTAGTACAATTAGATTGCAAACAACCACATGCACCGCAGGTTAAAAGAATAGCTGACAACCTACAGTGGTTTGATTTATACAGCGAAAGCAAAGGACTTAGACAAACTGATGTAAGAACACTGATAGGTCCTATGAAAGAAACTGTAGATGACTTTTATAAACGCAGTATCGAAAAAGAGGGCTCACTGGCATACTGCGAAGCCAAGAAGAAAATAATGTCAGCACAGGCTGAAAAGGCAGCAGCGGCAGTTCTATCAAGATTCTAAGGAGGGAAAGATGGCATTACACGATTCAATCTTAAAATTGATCAACAAAGAACCTAAAGACACAGACGCACCAAAGCCTGCGCCTGGAAGTCGCTCAGAACGCGAAGCAAAGATTAAAGACAAAGCAGGTATGGTTATATCTGTATTTGCATTATTTTTAGCAGTTAATAGTTGGTACGGCGGAAAGCTATCCAGCACAGTATTAAACAATACACTAGGTGCTAACAATGCTTGGGCACAATATCAAGCAAAGAATAATAGACTAGTCAACTATGAAATTGCAAGTAAAACAACCGACGATCCTAAACTACGTGCAGAGTTTAAGGCAGAAGCAGAACGTATGGACAATGATAAAAAAGAAATCGCCGTTCAAGCACGTAAAATGGAACACGATCGAGAAATAGCAAAGAAATCTAGTCCATGGATTGGGTATGCATCAACAGCATATCAGTTAGCCATTGTAGTATTGTCTGCAAGTATTCTTGCAGTTAGTATGCCCATGTTCTGGGCTAGTTTTGCAGTAGCAGGTGTTGGGTTACTACTAAGTGCCCAAGGCTTGTTCTTATTCATGTAAAAAGGATATATTATGAACACACAAGAAGACTGCCCAATTTGCGGTGGCAAGCACAAGAGATAAGACATGAAAGCTCTACGAGAACTAGCAAATTGTGATAGACCCTGGGCTGCTGAAAGAGCTCAGATAGCACTGGATCTAGCAGCACAGTACGAAAATGACGAATTAAGTGCTGACGAGTTTAAGGAACTTTTAGAAGACCTAGTTCGCACAGACAAGCTAGACGAAGAAGCAGATGATATAGAAGTTAAGGCTCTACTAATTAGTGGAGTTTATGCTCTTATTCAACTGCGCTAAGACACACCTTAGGACCGTTACTCAGTTATCTGAGCCTAAGGCGTCAGGCGGCTGCTGCCTTTAAAACCGGATTCGCTACCCTGAGTTTTAAGAAGTGAGCACTAAATACACTATATGACAGAACTAATATACACTTTAGTGATGACACACATTACTATTGTGTGTGTTACACTATTCTTACACAGAGGCCAAGCACACAGAGGTATAGAATTTCACCCTGTGCTAGAGCATTTTATGCGATTTTGGCTATGGCTAACTACAGGCATGGTTACTAAAGAATGGGTAGCCATACATCGTAAACATCATCAATCCACTGATCGAGACGGAGATCCACACAGTCCTCTAGTATACGGTATCTGGCGAGTTTTGTTCAAGGGAGCACTATTATATCATGACGCAGCAAAAGATAGGGCTATGGTTAATTCATATGGGGTTGGTACTCCTAATGATTGGGTTGAGCGAACTCTATACACTGCTCACTCCAGACTTGGCATTGGCATTCTCCTTGTGTTCAACCTCTGGCTATTTGGTTGGGTTGGCGCCCTAATTTGGGCAGTACAAATGCTGTGGATACCGTTTTGGGCAGCAGGTGTAGTAAACGGCATAGGACACTGGTGGGGATATCGTAATGGAAAAACAAAAGATAATAGTCGCAACATTAATCCTTGGGGTATTATTATTGGTGGAGAAGAGCTGCACAACAACCATCACCTCGACCCTGCAAATCCCAAACTCAGCAGGCGCTGGTTTGAACTAGATATGGGATACATTTATTTAGGCATTTTCAGAGCATTTAAATTAGCCAAATTACGCTAAATAGTTGTAGGGTAATAAGGAGGGAACAATGCCTAGATTAAAGCCAGAAGACCTAGAACCAGTTAGTAGTTCTTCGTCATCATCAAGTTTTTCATCACCATCAACATCATCAAGTTTCGGTACTAGTTCATCATCGAGCTTTGGTACAACATCATCAAGTTCGGGTGGAAGTTTTAGAAGCTCTGTTAGTCCATCCGGACCAGCAGGGAGGGCAGACATGAGTAATAACGTCGGAGATTCAGAAACTCTAGTTAAGAATACAAACGAAGATTGGATTAATAAAAAGTGGCGTCCAGCCATGGGTTGGATTTATATGTTAACCTGTACATTTGACTTTGTTATTGCTCCAATTCTTTGGAGTTTACTACAGGCAGTACAAGGTGGTCAGGTAACCAATCAGTGGCAACCATTGACACTACAAGGCGCAGGTTTATACCATATTGCCATGGGTGCTGTTCTTGGTATTGCTGCATATGGCAGAACTAAAGAAAAAGTAGAAGGTAAACAATAACCTTTCATTAACACCGCGCCCAGCGTACAGGTCAGCTAAGTATTAGCATGGATCACTACAGTACGCTGGGCGTCTCACGAACAGCATCACCCGAAGAAATAAAAAGAGCTTATCGCAAGCTCGCAATGCAGCACCACCCTGATAAAGGCGGTGACGAACAGAAGTTTAAAGAAATCAGTGTTGCATACGATACACTGAGTGATCCAGATAAACGTGCTGCCTATGATAATCCGCAATCACAATGGCAGCAGCCCGGATGGGCTAATCACAATCCGTTTGGACAAGGTAGTCCTTTTGCAGATATATTTTCTCAATTTGGTATGGGACGTGGAATACCTAAAAATAGAGATCTTACAGTAATAGCTAAAATTGATTTAAAGGATGTACTAATTGGAAAACAATTAATAGTGTCCTACAGACTTCGCAGTGGTAAGCAAGAAACTGTAGAAGTTGATATTCCAGCAGGCGCAAGAAACGGTGATACAGTACGCTACACAGGTCTTGGTGATGATGGAGATCCTAGATTCCAACGAGGTGATCTATTCGTAAAAATTCAAGTATTTGATATAGATGGTTGGCGCCGTGACGGCAATGATTTATATACACGCCAGCAGGTAGATTTGTTTGACATTTTATTAGGTTGTGTTATACTAGTGACTACGTTGGATGAAAGGACAGTTCAACTGACGATACCTAGAGGCACAAAACCAGGCACAACGTTTAGTATGTCAGATTACGGTATACCAGATCTGCATACCAAGAAAAAAGGCAAAGTGTTTGTACAGATAGATCCGATCATGCCTGATATGTCAGATCCAGTCATCTATCAAAAGTTGCAAGACTTAAATAAAAGTATAAAAAAGGAAAACAGTTAATATGGTTGAACCATCAGAAGAGTTACAGTTAGTATTTGACAAAGCAGTAAAAGATGCTCAAAAGTTAAAGCACGAGTATGTTACATTGGAGCATTTGCTCTATGCTATGTTGTGTGAAGAAAATTTTGTTAATGTCCTGACCATGTATGGCAGTGACGTTACTTTCATTAAGACAAATCTAGAGCATCACCTTAAAACTAACTGCGACGATCTAAAGACAGAACTAGATAAGTTCAAGCCTAAGAAGACACAGGCAGTGGAACGTGTGCTTAATAGAGCATTTACACAAACACTGTTCAACGGACGTAGCCATATTCAACTAGCTGATGTTCTTCTGAGCATGCTTACAGAGAAGCGCAGCATTGCAGTATACTATCTAAATGAAGCCAATATTGTAAAAGAAAAGTTTGCCGAATTCATTAACAACGAAGTTGGTGAAGAAGTTGAAGAAGATAACAGTGTCAGCAGTGAAGCACGTAGAGCACTTAGAGCATTTACAACTAACCTTAATGACGAAGTAAAGCGCAAGAAGATTGATCCTATCATTGGACGTTCTGAAGAGCTTGACTCTATTGCACTAGCACTAGGTCGTCGTTCAAAGAACAACGTGTTAATGGTGGGTGATCCTGGCGTAGGTAAGACTGCTATTGCAGAAGGACTTGCTTATAAGATTGTAAACAAGGATGTGCCAGAATTTCTACAAGACTACAGTGTGTATGTCTTAGACATTGGTTCAATGTTAGCAGGATCTAAGTATCGCGGTGACTTCGAAGAACGCTTTAAGCTAGTACTACAGGCTCTTACCAAACAGGGTAAGACTATCATGTTCATCGACGAAGCGCATATGATGAGCGGCGCTGGCGCAGGTGGCAGTGGCGGCGCAAATGATCTTGCAAATATGTTGAAGCCGGCTCTTACTAAGGGCGATCTAAAGGTAGTAGCTTCAACTACTTGGGAAGAATATCGCAAGTACTTTGAAAAGGATCGTGCTCTAATGCGCCGCTTCCAGCGTGTTACAGTCGACGAGCCTTCACCAGAAACTACTAAGGATATTCTACAGGGTATCAAGAAGTATTACGAAGATTACCACAAGACTGAAATTACCGATGCTGCTATTGATGCAGCCGTTAAACTAAGTGTCAAGTATCAGAGTGATAAGAAGTTGCCTGACAAGGCGATTGATCTTATTGACGTAGCTTGCTCAAGATTTAAGCTCAAGAATCAAAAGGACAACAAGATTGTAGGCGAAGCTGAAATCCAGTTTGAGCTTGCTAAGATTGTTAATCTGCCTGCTGAACAGGTAGCAGAAAGAGAAACAGAGAATCTTGTAAATCTAGAAAATAATCTCAAGCAGGGTGTCTACGGTCAAGACGATGCTATTGAAAGTATCGTTGACAAGATTCTTGTAAGTCAAGCTGGACTTAAGGCAGATGACAAGCCCGTAGGTGCATTTGTGTTTATGGGTCCAACAGGTACTGGTAAGACTGAAACAGCCAAGCAACTAGCCAAGCATCTAGGAGTTAAGCTGGTACGATTTGATATGAGTGAATATCAAGAAAAACATGCTGTAAGCAAGTTGATCGGTTCACCTCCTGGCTATGTTGGCTTTGAAGAAAATGCAGGCTTGTTGATTACTAAGCTACAGGAAAATCCAAACTGTGTTCTATTGCTGGATGAAATTGAGAAGGCACATCCTGATGTAAGTCAAATCCTTCTACAGCTAATGGATAACGGTAAGGTAACAGGCAGCAACGGCAAGGAAGCTGACGGTAGAAACTGTATTCTCATTCTTACTACTAACTTGGGTGCTAAGGAAGCAGAAAAGAATAAGATTGGTTTCAATGACTCAATTGAAAGCAATTATGATGACGGAGAACTCAAGAAGTTCTTTGCTCCTGAGTTCCGCAACCGTCTAGATGGCGTAATTACATTTGCTAAGTTGAGCAAGGAAACTATGATGAAGATTGTAGGCAAATTCTTGCTAGAACTCAAGCAGATGGTTAAGGAAAAGGATATTGCTATCTCTGTTACAGACGAAGCACTTGATTATCTAGTAGACAAGGGCTTTGATCCTAAGATGGGAGCAAGACCGTTACAGCGTGTTATTGATAGAGAGATCAAGCGTCCCCTATCAAGGCAGATCCTGTTTGGAGATCTTAAGAACGGGGGCAGTGTAACAGTTGATTTTAGAGAAGGTGAAATCAAGTTAGACTGTGCAGTTAATGAAACAGCAAATGAAACTGTTTGAAACTAAAAAACTGCATCATGGAAAGTACCTGTACAAACTGGTACTTTTCAACCCTCTTTCTACTATTTTTAGATCCTGTGATCAAAATAAAAAATTAGCTTTTGCTTCTTCTAAAATAGCAGAATACGACGAGAAACGTAAACAGGGAGAGCCTATAGTTAAAAATAACTATAGGAGCTCTGTTACTATATCTGAAGACTCATTTCTCGATGCTAAAGATATTTTTAATGCTTTGAAAAAATCATCTGATTATAAAATTAGATGCGAATCAACTACTCTTGGTATCTATAGCAATGACAAAACCCTGTTGATGAAAATTGCTAATAAGATGAGAGTTAGCTGTAGAGAATTTTGGGAACCTAACCCAGAAGCTGTTGAGCTTTTGTCTAACAAAGAAAATCTAATAATTGTTAATTACCCGTCCTCATATCAATATCAAGTGCATCTATCTTATAAAAGAGTTGATCCTAACGCATATAATTGGTTAAAGAGCAACTCTGATAAAGTAAAAGTAGGACCTAAAACACTTAGAGATTTTGGTAACGGATTTGCTAATGGTAGCTATATCTACGTGCGCGATGATAGGGTAATGTCACTAGTTGAGATGCTTATAGGCCATGCAATACGCAAAATAGACAAAATAGTCTACAAGGGCGATATTGATAAATATAAGTATGACAGCTAACAGTGAACTTATACTATCAGAATATACACATAATCCGTCAAACAGTGACTTAGCCACTGTTGTCGGCCAGCCTTTTAAGGGTGACGGCTACTACGGACGTAGTGATGGACTGCACACCGTTCAATATACCTATACTGAACTTTCCGGTGATATCATAATACAGGGCACCCTAGCACTGAATCCATCAGACAATGATTGGTTTGAAGTTCATTCATATTCTGCAGAAAACGAAACAGGCAGCAAAATTGCCAGCTTTACAGGCAATTATGTATGGATTAGGGCGAAGGTAGTGTTCACTGACGGCACAATTAACAGCATAAGATTGAATCACTAAGGTTACGGCTATGGAACATTTTATTAGAGTAGTAATGGAAAAATCAGAACTAGCACAAAAACTAGACGAATCAATTTTTCCAAAGAATGTAGTATACGAATCAGATCGTGGAGCTACAGTTATTGATATTCCCCTTCCACGTCAGTTATCAGAAGCAGAAGCTGACGAGTTTGCAGAACGTCTTACTAACTATCTATATGACGAAGGCTATGACGATTTTGACATAGAAATGTCTGTAGATGGTGAACCTTTAGATGAAGAAACCTACGAAGGCGACGAATTCTTTTTAGAATACGGCGTTATGTGGTTTAATGAAGACGACGAATTAGATGAAGCCGAATATCAGGGTCGTAAAGTTCCCCTAGGCAAGCCTATGAGAGGCGATGTTAAAAAGTTTAAAGTGTATGTTCGCAAGCCTGGTGGCAACGTAGTTAAGGTAAACTTTGGCGATCCTAATATGAAAATTAAGAAGTCAAATCCTGCTCGCCGTCGTAGCTTCCGTGCTAGACACAATTGTGATAATCCTGGACCACGCCACAAGGCACGTTACTGGTCCTGCCGTAAATGGTAAGTAGTAACTATGCGTATAGAAGAATTTTCAAACAAGGATGAGACTGGACTACCTTTTGATGTAGTTGATGATCTATCTATCTATATGCGCAATGATCCTATATTTTATAGAAAGGAATTGTTTCCTGCTATAATTTCTATGAAGGGCGCACACGATAGAAAAGAAACTCTTAATCCTGAATCTATTTTTGGTTCAATGGTCGACAAGGCTACTCGTAGCTATTGTAAAAAATTTAAAATCAACAAACACCCAGATGATTTGTTAACTAACGAAGACAGAAAAGGGTTAATACAAAAATTATATTCTGAAGAGTTGAACAATATTCAGAAGGGGGTTTATTAATGAGACTAAGACAAATTTTCGAAGCGGCAGGCAAAACAGCAGCAATGGCCTTTGGTAGAATGAATCCCCCTACTATAGGACACGAGAAGCTGGTTAACGTTATTGCAAGTCAAAAGGCAGATCCTTTTCTGTTTGTAACACAAACTCAAAAGCCTAAAACTGACCCGCTTCCTTTTAATATCAAACTACAGTTTGCACAAGCCGCATTTCCAAATGTAACAGTAGGCGATGAAAACGTAAAGACAATCATCCAAGCTCTACAAAAAATCGAATCAATGGGCTACGACAATTTAATATACGTAGCCGGTTCTGATAGAATAGATAGTTTTTCAGAAATGTTAAACAAGTATAATGGCAAGGATTATACTTTCAAATCAATCAAAGTAATTAGTGCTGGTGAACGTGATCCTGATGCAGAAGGTGCAGAAGGTATGAGTGCTAGTAAGATGCGCGAAGCTGCTATGAAAGACAACTTTGAAGCATTTGCGCAAGGCCTTCCAAGAGGTTTACAGAACAACGCTAAGAATGTTTACAGTGCTGTACGCACTGGTATGGGAATAAAAGAATTAGAGCCTGCTGAGAGTGTAGACGAAGGTACACCGGGCAATAACTTCCGTGTTGGACAAAAAGTAATCTATAAAAATTCGCAAGGACAGGAGTTTCCTTCTATAGTAACTGCTGTTGATTTTGACGACGATGCTGTTAAAATTAAGAGTGCAAATAACAAGCCATTTCCTAACAGCGGCGGAGATATTGAGTTAGTAGTTGATCCAGGATGGAAATTTTTAACTCCGGAACCAAGAGTCGATCCTGATTCTATTATTGCAGTATCACCTTCTATGAGAAAAACTACAGAACGAGTTAGAGATCCAGAAGACTGGGATGAAGGCAATCGTGAGCCACCAAACAACATGGCAGTTTATATCAACGGTAAATTATGGAAAGTATTTCGAGGTAACGGTTATTACGCAGACGACGAGCGTGAAATGAGTCAGTACTATAAGTTACAAGATTGGGCTCGCAAAAAGTCTATGCAAACTGGTAAGAAGTGGGAAGTAGCTAGAACAGGAGCACCTGCTACAGAAAGTGTAACAGAAGGCTACGGACGTTACTGGTGTTCCACTGACAAGAAGTGGAAACAGCGCAAAGGTCCTAAACAGAAAAGATCATCATGAAACAGTATAGGATCACAACAGAGCATCTAAATCAAACCAGTCCGGACGACTGTGTATTATCGCCTGACGATCCTATAAACGAAATCAAATCAATACAGTATCTTGCAGGCCTAGGACATAGTGCAAGACTACACGAATATAAAGGTAAAGCAGTAGAGCAAGGTAGTAACATATCTGTTACTGGCTCTGAAAAACGCAGAATCGAAAGAGAAAAGAACATACAGCCGGGAACTCCTGAATGGTTTCAACTGTGGTTTAGTCTTCCTTACATGACCGGAGAAAAACCTGTTAAAGGGAGTAAGAAATGAAAGCAAAAGATTTACTTCCTGAAAAGTGGAGCGAAAAATATAAACGCTCTATCAATTGTTCTAACCCTAAAGGGTTTTCACAAAAGGCTCATTGTGCCGGCAGAAAAAAGAACGAAGATCGACATGTTAATGAACCTCCAGTAGGACCTGAAACTAAACCTACAATGCCTAAGGGTACTCTAAGAGTCGATGTATCAGATGTTTATGATTGGTACAAGTTAGGTATGCATATTGCTAATCTCAAAGGATTAGGCAAACACGATTTTGGCAAGGGACCTCCTAGCACTATTATTAGTTTTGGTTCAGAAGATTTAGAACATCAATTTATACAAGATTTATTAAAGACAGGGTTGACCACTACTGATATTGACCCAGCAGATCCTAATCAACCACCCGGTATGAAACCTATGAAAACAGATCCTACGTTTAATGTAGAAGGTCGTAAGAAGAAACGTAAGAGTACACGTAAATTACGAGGTGCAGCCTACGGCCCTGGCCCTTACGGATTATATGGTTATTATCCCGGTTATAGCGGAGATGGAGGCAGTGACGGTATGAATGAAGGTCAATTTAGAGCCAACGACGTTGAAGAGTTTAAACCTTCAAATGATGACCTAAACGATTTAAAGAGCAAATATTTACCAGACTGGGAAATGCTAGATCATAGAACTCTACAGGCAAAGTATGTAGCAGATGATCATAGAGCTGCTGTTGCATTTGTTAAGATTATTAACATGCTCAGTGAAAAAATGGATCATTTCTGTGAAGTAACACAAGATGTTGCAGAAGTAACTGTAAAGACTAGTACATTTGATGTTAAAGGGTTAACACTACTAGACTTTCAAATAGCAATGGTTATAGATCGATTTGCCAATGATGTTGGCATTAAACAGATGCCTATGAGCGGTAACTTTGGCATGCACGAAAACTTTGCTGATGGCAAGAAACCAGGTCGCAAAGGACTAGCTAAACGTTCAGGTGTTAACTGCAAACAAAGTGTTACAAAGTTACGCAGTGTAGCAAAGAACAGTTCAGGCGAAAAGGCTCGTATGGCTCATTGGTGTGCTAATATGAAATCAGGACGTAACAAATGAGACTTAGAGAACTGATTGAAACTGCTAGTGTAGGATCGTTTAGTGCAGGCAGTGTTGCTACTGTAGCTAATCCCACAACTGCACATAGTAAAAAGAAAACTAAAAAACAAAAACCCTCAGATAATGCCCTAGATATGAAGGGTGTAAGTTTGTTTGGCGGCAAGTTAGTTAAACGATAAATATACAATAAAGAGCTCCGGAGTATACAATGACTGATAGAAACACAAAAGAAAACGGCCTACAACGCTATACTGGTATTAAAAAGTATGGTAAGAAGGGCTTTGAGGAACTGCAAAAAGCAGGTCGTGAAGGTGCGTCCGAAAAAGAAAAAGGCGCTATCAAAGACAAATATTTAAAAAAGAAAACTAATGAAGGTCTAGCTGATCTAGCTGGCGCTGCTGAAAGAGACCATGAAGTACAAATGGCTCGTGCAGAACTTTATAAGATTGCCAAGTATGCAATTAAGTTGCACGAAATGCTAAAGAATGTTTCCGAAGAGCAGGGTCTAGAAGGTTGGGTACAGAGCAAGATTACTAAGTCAGCAGATTATATCGGTTCAGTCTATCATAATCTAGACTATGAAATGAAATTTGGTAACGACGGCGGAGCTGCAGGTCCTGAAGTAGAACTTAAGATGGGTGAAGGAAAAGAAAGCAGTCATCAGTCCAAAACTACTATGAAGCACATTAAGAATCCTACAGCAGGCGAAAAGAAAGCTGCCAAGGATATTAAGCCAGGTGTTAAAGGTTACAAAGACCGCGCAGACATGCTAAAGAGTGCTGAAAAGGATGGTCGTCTAAAAGAAGATTCTTATAAAGCAAGACTTCATGCCCAAGTAACAGAGAAGGCTAAGTCAAAGGCCCAACAGAAGTTTATGGGTATGGTTTATGCTGCTAAGAAGGGAGAGCCAGCTGCAAGCCCTGATGTTGCAAAAGCAGCAAAGGGTATGAGCAAGAAAGCTGCACACGATTACGCTGCTACCAAGCACAAAGGTAAACCAGAGCACGTTAAGAAGGACTAATCATGGACTTTCATGCCCTGCAACGTAAGTTGTTTGATATGGATCCTAGTGATCCAAGAGAAGATTTAAAAAAGTTGCAGGAGGCTGCTAAAGGTCCTGTTGATATTGCTCCAGCTAAAGACTATCTAAACGAATCCGCTGCTGTGTCTAAAGGATCCTTGCCAATAGGGATTGACAGTATAGCAGACTTTGCTAAACTAGCAGGTGTTCAAATACACGAAGGTCGTCAAAAGAACGCAGATCAAGTTAGAGGTAACGAACCAAAACCCAAAGCAGAACCTGGGCGTACCAAACATCCTTTTAAGGATAGATTAGTAGGTGAAGGTCCTATGGACCAAATTCGCCAGGGCGTAAGAGATTATGATCCCGACGCTCTCGAAAGAGGTGTAAAAAACTTCTTTACAGGTACTGATAAAGGAAATAAAGTTACTAAAGCAGATAAGACTGCAAGTACAGGTACACTACATCCTAGATTAATTTCTAAATTAGAACCTTTTAAGTATGCTCTAGAAAAAATCTTTACCAGTGAAAGAGAGCTTAAAAGAGAGTTCATAGAACTAATGAAAAAGGCAGATCCATCAATTAAGCAAGAAGGCATAGAAGAGGCAGACAAAATGAAAGTTCAGGCACCAAAACAGAGAGATCCTAATTGGCGTACTATGCTAGCCAAAAGAACCAGCGGTGCTGGCGGCATGCATAAAGACAAGAAGTACGATGCCAAGGTAGGCAAAGAAAAGCATAAGAAAGATTATGCTACTGAATCTATCAAAGATAGACTATGGGCTGCGTTGAACAAAGACGATGTTTGATCTTGTCATAAAAGACTTTCATAAAAATATCACCTGTACCAAAACTGCAAATCTACTTCCTGAAGATTTTCGTTGGTACGACAAAGACGGTTTCGAACTGTGTGCAGCAGAAAAAAAGTTATATGCTGCAATGAACTTTCCCCTTACAGAATGCCTGTATCATCTATGTTGGCAAGACACTTGGATGAAAATAGATCATCCTAACTTTATTCTTGATCACTGTATGCTACTACATCGCTGTGACTTTGATGGCGAAGCAAAAACTGAAATAACAAATCTTATACCACAAAATCCAAAAGCACAAATACTGTTAAAGTCAAAAAAGAAATGGGGTTTTGATTTTGCACTAGACTACATAGACTCTACAGGAAATATTTGGGAAGTAGTCCACATTGAATGGGATAGCTATAACTTCAATGAAGTTGTGGACATGAAAGAAGCTATCCAAGAAAAAATTCTCAGCACCGACTGGGAAAGCATAAGTAAACACATTATAGCAAAAGAAAGTGAATGGTCCAATCTTGAAGGTTTCAAACAGAATGATTGGAAAGCCAAAGAAATATTTGGCTGGACATTTGCTGAGAGAACTCTTAAATCTCTTTAAAATATCTCTTGCTCTAAATACTAAATCACTATATAATTGTTGTTATTAACGGAGGATAACCTATGAGCGATCGTACCTATGGCGCTGAAGAAAAGGCCAAGCTAGAGCGTCTAGTTAGAGAAGGCATTACTGTACTTCAAGAAATTGAAGATCTACAGGAAGGTCTAAAGGAAACTGTAAAGGCAGTGGCCGAAGAACTAGACATCAAGCCAGCACTAATTAATAAGGCAATTAAGATTGCACAAAAGCGTGATTGGGAAAAGCATGCTGATTCGTTTGAAGATCTAGAAACACTAGTTTCAACACTCGGCTATGACAAGTAATTTTAGTGCCGTGTAACAGCGGCACTAAATATTTTAGAGTCGCTCACTTTACGAGCATGTAGCATGGCAGCGTTGGCCACAAGCAACGGGAGGCAGATTTGAGTTATATAGATGCAATTTTTGACAGAGACTCTGACATTATCAGAGTAGTAGAGCGTAAGGATGGAAAAAGACGCTTTACAGAATATCCAGTAAAATATACCTTTTACTACGAAGACCCCAAGGGCAAATACAAGAGTGTTTATGGCACTCAGTTGAGTCGCATTGTTTGTAAGAACACTAAAGACTTTCGTAAAGAACTAGCTATCAACAACAGCAAGAAGTTGTATGAAAGCGACATCAATCCTATATTCCAATGTCTCAGTGAGAACTATCTCAATCAGGATGCACCAAAGCTAAACATTGCGTTCTGGGATATTGAGACAGACTTTGATCCAGAACGAGGCTTTGCGGATCCTTCAGATCCATTTATGCCTATTACTGCTATCACTGTCTGTCTACAATGGCTTAACGCACTGATAACTCTAGCAGTTCCGCCTAAGGGACTCAGTATGGATAAAGCTAGAGAAATGTGTTCTGAATGGGGTGACAATGTTATCCTGTTTGAAAATGACAAGGATGGCAACGGTGAAAGAGAAATGTTAAAGACATTTCTCGAGTTAATTGAAGACGCTGACATTGTAAGCGGTTGGAACTCAGAAGGCTATGACGTTCCTTATACAGTGAATCGTGTTGCACGTATGTTGAGTAAAGACGATACACGGAGATTCTGTCTGTGGGGTCAGTTGCCTAAAAAGCGTGAATACGAAAAGTATGGCAAGACTGCTGAAACATTTGACTTTGTAGGTCGTGTACACTTGGACAGTCTCGAACTGTATCGCAAGTATACCTATGAAGAACGCCATAGCTATCGACTAGATGCTATTGGTGAAATGGAGATTGGTGAAAACAAGACTGTCTACGAAGGCACACTAGATCAGTTGTATAACAATGACTTCAGAACGTTCATTGAATATAATAGACAGGACGTTGCACTACTAGACAAGCTAGATAAGAAGCTCAAGTTTATTGATCTATCAAACGAACTTGCTCATGCTAACACAGTTCTACTACAGACTACTATGGGTGCAGTGGCCGTTACTGAACAGGCTATTATCAATGAAGCACACAATAGAGGCTTACAGGTTCCTAATCGTCCCAAGCAGGACGATGAAAATACGCAGGCTGCTGGTGCTTATGTTGCCTATCCAAAAGTAGGATTGCACAAGTGGATTGCATCAATGGACTTGAACAGTCTATATCCAAGTGTGATTCGTGCGCTTAATATGGCTCCCGAAACAATCATTGGACAACTGCGTCCTACCCTAACTGAAGCACGTATTCACGAAGATACAAATCTTAAAAAGATGAGTTTTGCTAACAGTTGGGAAGGCAGGTTCGGCAGTGAGGAATACGAAGCTGTAATGGAACAGCGTAAAGACGTTGCTATTACAGTTGACTGGGAAGATGGTAGAAGTGATGTTCTAAGCGGTGCAGAAATATTTAAACTAATCTTTGACAGTCATATGCCTTGGATGCTTAGTGCCAACGGTACTATTTTTACAACAGAATATGAAGGTGTTATTCCTGGACTTCTAAAGCGTTGGTATGCTGAACGCAAGGAACTTCAGGCTATGAAAAAGAAGGCTCAGGAGGCCGGTAATGATACAGAAATTGCGTTTTGGGATAAGCGTCAGCTTGTTAAAAAGATTAACCTTAACAGCTTGTATGGTGCTATTCTTAACCCTGGTTGCCGTTTCTTTGATAAGCGAATTGGTCAAAGTACTACACTTACTGGACGGCAAATTGCCAAGCACATGGCTGGTAAGGTAAATGAGATTATTACAGGTGAATATGATCACGTAGGTAAAGCAGTTATTTACGGTGACACTGACTCTGTATACTTTAGTGCATACACAACTCTTAAAGAAGATATTGATTCAGGACGCATACCGTGGACCAAAGAAACTATCGTAACACTATACGATCAAGTCTGCGAAGAAGCCAATAAGACATTCCCAGAATTTATGGGCAAGGCATTTCACTGTCCAAAAAGTCGTGCAGAAGTTATTGCAGCAGGAAGAGAAATTGTAGCCGAAAGCGGACTGTACATCACTAAGAAGCGGTATGCGGCATTAGTTTATGATCAAGAAGGTGTACGCAAGGACGAAGGTGGCAAGCCTGGCAAAGTAAAGGCAATGGGCTTAGATCTTCGTCGATCAGACACACCGGTGTTCATGCAGGAATTTTTGAGTGAAGTTCTTCTAATGGTTCTAACGGGCAAGGAAGAAAAAGAAGTCATTGAACGTATCACACAGTTTAGACAGGAATTCAAAGAACGTCCAGGCTGGGAGAAGGGTTCGCCTAAGAGAGCTAACAAGATTGGCTTCTATCAAAAGGAAGAGCAGAAGAAGGGCAAAGCAAACATGCCCGGACACGTTCGTGCAAGTATCAACTGGAATTCTTTGAAAAGAATGAACGGTGACAGATACTCCATGGAAATCGTTGATGGTATGAAAGTTATTGTTTGCAAACTCAAGGACAATCCGTTAGGCTATACATCGGTAGCTTATCCAGTAGATGAACTACGGTTGCCTGAGTGGTTTAAGGAACTTCCATTCGATGATAGTGCTATGGAAGAAACAATTATTGATAATAAGTTAGATAACTTGATCGGAGTTCTAAACTATAGTTTAGAAGATACAAAACAGCACAATACGTTTTCAAGTTTATTTGACTTTGGAGACTAATATGAAAATTAAAATAGAAGTAGAAGTTGATACCGAAAGTAATCAAGATTTAGATACCATTGAGAAACTTATACAACTTCTAAGAGAACTAGCTGATAAAATGAAAATATGAAAGTAGGATTTACTTGTTCAACATTCGATCTGTTTCATGCAGGTCACATCATTATGCTTAAAGAAGCAAAGCAACAGTGCGACTATCTTATTGTTGGTCTTCAAACAGATCCAACAATAGATCGTAAGGAAAAGAACAAACCTGTACAGAGTATATTTGAACGTTTTGTTCAACTACAGGCTTGCAAGTATGTGGATGAGATTGTGGTTTATGCTACAGAAAAAGATCTAGTAGACATCTTGCTTTCTTATCCCATCAATGTTAGAATACTGGGCGACGAATACGAGCATAGAGAGTTTACAGGAAGACAGGAATGTATTTCACGTGGAATTAAATTTTATTTTAACAAGCGTGAACATACATTCTCAACTACTGAACTACGTCAACGTGTAGTTGATGCCGAAGCAATGAAATTCATTTTAAACAATAAAATATGAATGTAACTGTAGCAGGATATGGTTTTGTAGGTAAGGCACATACAGAACTATTAAAAAACTATTTTACTGTTAATATAGTAGATCCTAAACTAGGAAAGGCTACTGTAGCAGACTATCCAACAGATATGCTTATTATCTGTGTTAGTACGCCGCAGCACAATTCTGGTGCTTGTAACATTAATAATGTGTATGAAGTTATTGCATCTACTCCAAAAAAAGTGCCTATACTGATACGCAGTACTATTAGTTTAGAAGGTTGGCTCTATCTCAAAGAAACATTTTCTGAACGTAGTTTAACATATAGTCCTGAGTTTTTAAGAGCTGAATCGGCCGAACGTGATTTTAGAAACACTGAACAAATATATTTTGGTGGTGATGATACAACTCTGTGGGAAACTTTCTTTAAGAAAGTGTTTCCTAATGTGATATCAATTCACATGAAGCCAGAAGAACTAGTATTAGTAAAATATTTTAGAAATGCATTTCTGGCAACTAAGGTTAGCTTCTTTAATCAAATATATGATTTCTGCCAAGCATTTGGAATTGATTATAATAATGTTGCTAGTGGTGTAGGTCTCGATAAAAGGATTGGTAAAAGTCATACAGAAGTTACCGCTGCTAGAGGTTGGGGTGGACACTGTTTCCCCAAAGATGTTGAAGCTATACTACACACAGCAGAATTAGAAGGCGTGTCGCTAAGCCTAATACAAGAAGCGAACAACTACAATCGTAAAATAAGAAAATAAGATGCGTATATTATTAACGGGACATCGTGGTTTTGTTGGATCACGGTTAAAAGAAGTTTTAGAAAAAGACCATGTTGTTTATGGCATAGATCTGATAGACGGAAAAGATATTAATACTTGCAGTTTGGATTACGAAGTTGATCTAGTAATACACCTAGCAGGTAAGAGCGGTGTTCGTCAAAGCCTCAAGACGCCTAGTGCATACTGGTATAACAACGTAGAAGGTAGCAGACGCATTTTTGAAGTTTTTAAAAACACAAGAATAATCTATGCTAGTTCTAGTTCTGCATACGAACCCTATCTTAATCCATACGCGGCCAGCAAACTCTTAGTTGAGCACATTGGGGCTAAACATTTTAATTCTTTAGGTGTTAGACTGCACACAGTTTACAGTGATACACCTCGCAAAGACATGTTCTTTGACAAGCTATTAAATGGCAGTTTAGAATATGCAACCAAACACTATAGAGATTTTATACATTTGGAAGACGCATGTTCTGCGTTTCTACATCTTGTAGAAAACACTAACCAAACAGGAGTAATAGACGTTGGATCTGGTACTAGTGTTTATATTCCTTCTATTGTTCCTAATCTTAAAATAAAGGAATATACACCGCACGAACGAACACACACCCAGGCAGACATAAAATTTTTAACCAGTTTAGGCTTCAAACCTAAATACACCGTAGAAAACTTCTTGACAAGTAAAGGCATAGACGTTAAACTACAATATATTACAGGAGAAAACCCATGAAAGACATTTTACAAGACATCGTAGCACATACACATTCGCTAGGCTTCCTATCCTTAGTTAAGGTAACTAGTGAAAATGGTGCTACTACTATTGACTCTATGGCAGAGGACCGTTCCGTTATTCTTACTTCGTCTACACACAAGGCAGTAAGTGAGTTTACAGGAACGTTTGGTATGCCTAACTTGGACAAGCTGGCACTACACTTAAAGAATCCAGAGTACAAGGATAACGCAAAGATTGAAGTGGTCAGTGCTGATAGAAATGGCGAAACCATTCCTACACATATTCACTTTGAAAATGCTAGCGGCGACTTTGAGAACGACTATCGTTTCATGAACAAGGCAATCATCGAGGAAAAGCTCAAGACTGTTAAGTTTAAGGGCGCAAGCTGGGACGTTCAGTTTAAGCCATCAATGGCGGCTATTCAGCGTATGAAGCTGATGAGCACAGCACACTCTGAAGAACCAATCTTTACAGTTAAGACAGAAGTTACTGGCGGTGCAACTGATTTAGTATTCTACTTTGGTGATGCCAGCACACACGCAGGTAAGTTTGTGTTCCAGAACAATGTTACAGGTAGCTTAAAGCATGCCTGGAGTTGGCCAGTAGCACAGGTTCAAGCTATCTTGAATCTTGATGGCGAATCAACTGTTAGCATTTCTGACCAAGGCGCTATGATGATTTCTGTAGACAGCGGATTAGCCAAGTACGATTATATCCTACCTGCACAGAGCAAATAATTTATGACGACCACACAAATATTGGTTGGTACAGGTGCTGCTCTATTAATAATAGCCATAGTGTATATATTTTCAGGATGGCAGAAAATTAAAGACTGCTATTCTATGTGGTTTACTCGCAAGTACTGGACAGACTATAATATAGTAGAAGCAGCCAGTTGGTTAGCCAAGGCTTCGATTATCGTGCCTGGTTTAATCTTTGGTATTCAAATTTGGTGGTTGTATTTTATAGCATTGGGAACTTCTGCAACACTAATTTGGGCTAGTAACAAAAAGTTACTGCCCACTTTAGTAGGATTCAATAGTCTTTGGATTTGGTTAAGTTGTATGGTCCTTGCACAACATTTGGTAAATTAATGAATAGAGATTTAACAGCAACACAACGCGACTACGCACACTTCTTACCTGCACTAAGCGGTTTCTATGCCACTTATGTAGGTAAACAGCGTTATGATAATTATGTAGATCCGTCCCGTATCCCTTCAAACTTTACTAATGGTGTTGAAAGTCTTAATTACTTAGATCCAAACAAAGGACTTTTCAATTATCATTGGACCCTATATTCTGCAGGACACGCTGAACTCGACGTTAACAAGTTTAGCCCTAAAGAAGATATGGTGAGAAATCGTAATAGGAAAACCAGTTGGATTCTAGGAGACTCAGGCGGTTTCCAGATTGGTAAAGGCGTTTGGGAAGGGGACTGGAAAGATCCAAACTGTCCTAAGGCACAAAAGAAGCGTGAGCAAGTTCTTACGTGGATGGATGCTTACATGGACTATGGAATGATCCTTGATATTCCTGCTTGGGTCGCTCGCTCACCTGCTGGACAAAAAGCAACTGGTATTACTTCTTATACAGAAGCAGTGCAAGGAACATATATCAACAACGATTGGTTTATTAATAATCGTAACGGTAACTGCAAGTTCTTAAACGTTCTACAGGGCGAAAATCACGCAGACGCTGAAGATTGGTATCAGCGTATGAAAAAGTATTCTGATCCTAAACAATACCCAGGTGTTCATTTTAATGGATGGGCTATGGGTGGGCAGAACATGTGTGATGTTCACTTGGTATTGAAGCGTATCATTGCACTGCGCTATGACGGCTTGTTGGAAAAAGGCGTACAGGACTGTATGCACTTCCTAGGCACAAGTAAACTAGAGTGGGCCTGCTTGCTTACAGATATTCAACGTGCTGTTCGCAAACATCACAATGAAAATTTCATGGTTACGTTTGACTGTGCAAGTCCGTTCCTAGCAACTGCTAATGGACAGATCTATATTCAGAACGAAACAGAAGATAGAAGCAAATGGACCTATCGAATGGTCCCATCAGTTGATAACAAGAAGTATGCTACTGATAATCGTTTGTTCCGTGATGCTGTACTACAGGACGGAATTTTTAAGAACTTTGAAGATAGTCCAATTACTGAACAACTAAAGGTATCTGACGTTTGTATCTATAAGCCAGGCGACCTAAATAAGATTGGTAAGGAAGGCAAGACTAGCTGGGATTCATTTAGTTATGCTATTCAAATGGGTCACAACGTTTGGAGTCATATCAATGCTGTGCAGGAAGCGAATAGACAGTATGATGCAGGTATTGTTCCAAACATGCTTGTCCAAGAAAAGTTTGACAGAGTCTTTTTCAGAGATGTCGTTGAAGAAATCTTTGCAACTGACGACAGAGATAAAGCATTAAAATTAATCGACGAACACAGTCGCTTTTATATGGCTATTCCTGGCACTAGAGGTGCAGTTGGCAAGAAAACAGTTAATGCTAGTACGTTCTTTGATTCTCTTTTTGAAGTTGAAGAAACTGTATCAGAAGAAAATGTTGAAGACAATCTCGATGAAACAAAATTGGAGGAGTTGGAGGATGCACAACTTTGAAACAGACCATGACAAGCTCGTGGCACACTTACAAGAGCTTTACAAAAAGCACAGAGATCTTGACGACGAGATAGATTTACTGTATAATAAGTATGCTCCTGATTCAACAGTTAATATGTTGAAAACTAAAAAACTTTGGATCAAGGACGAAATCAACCTGTATGAAAACAAACTGAGAGCATTAGAACAATGAAGCGAGATTATACTGACGGTGTACTAGATGATGTTACCTTTTTTGTTGGTAACGAAGTTGAACATACTCCTGCATACGGTATGAAAACATTGTTTGTTACAGGAGTGCAGCCGATTGATGCTATTGATAGCATTCTTAACGATCAAAATTCCTATTCAGACACTAGTAAACATATTCGCCATATTTTCTTTGGTGCTAATCACAGTTTCAATCCTGCATATAATGACTTTGAAGAATGGAAGGAATGGGAAGATATGATTACATATTTTCTTGAAAAGGATTACTTCTGTAGTCTAGACATTCCAATTCATTGCGTAGAAGAATTCAACGATGGCGGTTTAAACGACTATTCAAACTTTATTCCGCAGATCCGTGTCCCAATTCCTTATGTTCGTCTTTGGAATTACAATACAATGATAAAGATTGACGACAAGGATTTTAAGGCAACCAATCCAGGTGTGTGGAGTCACAGTCTTCACGATCTTATGGATAGAACAAAGTTCACTGACTGGTCCAAGTATAGTCTTGACAAGAGCATTAAGTGAACATATACTTAGAATATAACAATTACAAAGGTAACACATGAGTCAACCTGTTCAAAAGAGTATTTGGGTAACTTTTCGTAAGGAAGGTATCCATTGTTATCCGGCAGCAGCTACAGATCCAAATCTAGCAACCGGTGATAGCTATGACGTAAGTTTTCTAGCTACTCCACATAGACACATCTTTCACTTTAAGGTTCGTATCGAAGTTTTCCACGATGACAGAGATATCGAATTCATTCAATTCAAGCGTTGGCTTGAAAATCTGTATAACCAAGGTACACTAGAACTTAATCACAAGTCATGCGAAATGATTTCAGACGACTTGTATAAGGAAATTTCTGCAAGGTATCCGGGCCGCTTTGTAGAAATTGAAGTCTCCGAAGATGGAGAAAATGGCTCACTTATCTCTTATCCTTATAACTTAATCTAAAGGAAGAAAACAAAATGTCTATTAGCAATCCCGTTATCAACAAGGTTTTCAATGATCTCGATGCATATCGCGATTATTGCCGCTTTGAAGGTAAGGTATTTGACGAGAAGGCCCTGTATAATAAGCAGGATGCCAATTGGCAGGCATACGAACGTTATCGCGGTTATCAACGTTCAAAGTTTAAGAATACAAGACGATTTGAAAAGAATACACATCAATGACAATATACATCGTAGACATTGAAGCAGTAGATACACGCTACACAAAGCAGTGGAAAGAACATCTTCCACAGCAGCTTCGCCATGCTACGAATGAGAAGGTTGTTGTAATTAGTGGTGGTGAAACGCCTCAGGCTACTACGCCTGGGGCTTTTCTTAATTTTGGCGGTACCAATGTGTACAAGAGCAAACAGCTTGAACAGATTGGTGAAATGTTCTGCAAAGGAGAAATCAAAGATGGCGACTATTTTCTTTACACAGATGCTTGGAACCCCACGGTTATACAGCTTCGGTACATGGCTGAGCTCTTGGGCGTCAACATTCGAATTGGCGGTCTATGGCATGCTGGTTCTTATGATGAAGCAGACTTCCTAGGAAGATTGATTGGTCCAGAGCGTTGGGTGAGACATGCTGAAAAGAGCATGTTTCACTGTTATGATCAAAACTTCTTTGCAACAGAGTTTCATGTAAAGATGTTTTTTGATGAACTGTTACATGATGGTGTTCCTGGAGATAATCCCTGGTATCACGAAGAATGGGAAGACAGGTACGAAGATGGAAGGATCGTTCGTGCTGGTTGGCCTATGGAGTATCTTGCAAACAGTCTAAATCAGTACAAGGGAATGGATAAGAAAGATCTAATTCTTTTCCCTCATCGTATTGCTCCAGAGAAGCAGGTTGACATTTTTAGAGATCTAGCAGAACAACTTCCGCAGTATGAATTTGTTATCTGTCAAGAACGTACACTAACTAAGAATGAGTATCACAACCTACTAGGACAATCTAAGCTAGTATTCAGTGCTAATCTACAAGAAACACTAGGCATCAGTTGGTATGAAGGCGCTCTAGTAGATGCTATTCCCATGGTTCCTGACAGACTAAGCTATAGCGAGATGGCACTGCCCGAGTTTAAGTATCCTTCAGAGTGGACCACTGATTTTTACGCATACAGAGATAACAGAGCTAAACTAGTGAATCAAATAGTAGAATATATGGAACACTATGAAGATTTTCTTGTTAGCTTAGATAAGCAGGTTGCTAAGTTGAAGAAAGAATTCTTCAACGGCAAAGATATCTATGAGGCTATAAAGAATGGAAAATAAAGACAACGAATTTATTTTTACATCTACATCTACAGGCGATGTAACTATTAACGTTGATTATAATCATGCTGCTCAAGATGTTATTACAATAACTAACATGGCAGGCGGCATTGAAACTATAACTCTAAATCCTATTCAAACCACAGACTACATTTTTTCAACAGGCGAAACAATTAATCTAGATGGTTTAACTAGTAGTACATTTGTTTTTGATAGAGTTGAATGGAAAGATTGTTTTCCAGATTTCAATACTGTAGAAAAGATGTGCAACGAATACCCCGGACTAGCCAAAGCATTTGAAAACTTTAAAACTGTTTACAAAATGGTTGAACAGGATTGGAAAGGTAAAACGAAAGATGATCAAACGTCTCTTTTTTAAACTGCTAGAAAAAACTGACCGTAAGCGTATCATTATGGACAGACTAAGTTCTGAACCATATCTTGAACGCTATTATCTATTTCTAAAGGAAAGAGATCGTTTTCCTTTTAATGTATTCTTGCATAAGTTTTTAAAAGGTGATCCAGATGATCTACACGACCATCCCTGGCCCTATGCTACTTTAATCCTTAAGGGCGGGTATTGGGAAACTACTCCAGAGGGACGTTTCTGGAGAGGTGCAGGACACTTTAGAACCTGTAGTGCAAACAGCTATCATAGAATTGAATTAGAACCCGGGGTTGACTGCTGGACACTGTTTATGCCAGGACCTAAGCAGAGAGATTGGGGATTTGACGTAAACGGTAAATGGATACAGCATGAGCAATACCTTAGAGAAAAGTACTCCGCTAATAACTGATTTAAACTTAGGTGCTACAGTTGGTGGCGTAATGTCCGGATACGGAGCAGTTCCTCCTGCGCAGGCAATTGGAAAGGTAACTATTTCAGCAATAGGCGGCAGTGGATCTGGAGGACTACTTACATCAAATAGTAGTAATGGAATTAGCTGGAATATCACGCAACCAGCTATTAACGTTCAACCTTCAATAACCAAAATAACAACGCCACTAGAAGTAAACGGTAGAGATATTCTAAAAGAACTTGACGAAATGCGTGATGCTCTGTTATTATTAAAGCGTGACGTAAACATGGAAGAAAAGTATCCTAAGCTCAAAGAACTTAAAGATGCTTACGAACGTGCTCTAGAAAAATACAAAACCTTTGATGCTATTAAGGATTCAAAATGACAGAAGAAAAGAAAATGAAGGTAGAATTCGCCCCAGGGTGCTTTGACCATTTTGACGGAACTCAGGAAGAACTTGACGAATTCGTTAAACAAATTACCAATATGTTTGAAGGTAAGACTGCTGAAGAAATCGAAGCATTAGGTGCTAGAGTTGCAGACCCCGATGATCTACCTCCTGAGATTCTAGCACAAATTGCAGAATATCTATTTGACGAAGAAGAACTAGCAGAACTTGAACGTGCAGGTATGCCACGCAAGAGGACACTACAATGAACAAACACTTTTACACTTGGCAAAATGTAGAACAGATGTGTCAAACTATTGTTCTACAAATGTACAAAGACATGTGGCGACCCGACTACATTGTTGGCTTGACTAGAGGCGGAAATGTTCCTGCTACAATAATTTCTCACATGCTAGATGTCCCCTGTGAAACTCTAAAGGTCAGTCTTCGTGACGGCGGTCAGTGCGAAAGTAATTGCTGGATGGCTGAAGATGCTTTTGGTTATGTTCCAATTGAGGAACAAGAAATTTATAAAAGCAGATGGGATCCTGCTCGCAGATCAAATATACTAATCGTTGATGACATTAACGACACAGGCGCAACACTACAGTGGATTGAGAATGATTGGCGCAGTAGTTGCTTGCCTCAGGAAGAAGCAGGTTGGAGCAATGTATTTGGCGGTAATGTTAGATTTGCAGTATTGACTAATAATCTTTCAAGTCAGTTTGATAATATCTCTTACTACGCACACGAAGTTAATAAAGCAGAAAATGATGTTTGGCTAGTCTATCCCTGGGAGAGATAAAATGATTATGAGAGATGATCTTATGGTGCAGCAGCAGGTTGATTCTGTTTGGCAGCACATGGTCGGGGTCATTTGTCTGAATCAAACCAGTCGCAAACAGGTTAAAAAAGTATTACCTGAATTCTTTGATCACTGGCCTACTCCTGAATCATTGCTGCGTTCTAGAATAATCGATATTGAAGAAGTTATTGCTCCTTTAGGTATGCGGCATGTCAGAGCCAAACGTATCTATCGCATGAGCATTGATTTCTTAAATTGGAATGGTGATGATGCTACAGAGCTATACGGCATAGGCAAGTATGGCTCTGACAGTTACAGACTGTTCTATAAAAAGGAGATTCCTGAAAACGTAGGGGATCACGAACTAAAACGTTATATTGAAGAAGAATTCTATGACACTACCCGATGAACGATATCGTGCAGTAATAAACACTGAAAAGTTCTTACAGGACCTGCTTGATCCTAAAAAGACACCTAGAGTTCCTAAAGACATTCGTAAACAAGCACTATGGTGTTTGAGACATTATCCATCTAAGTACCACATGGACATAGTTGGTACTACAACGCCCAGTGTATTTGAATCAAAAGATAAACTAGACGAAGTATCGTTATTGATACACGGTTACGAGGAGAAAAAGAATGCCCGGTCCGTGGACTAATGTTTTATTAGATACAAGAGATTTCACCGTCTATAAAGACGGATTTCCTGTTACAGAAGGACATGTTCTTTTTGTACCAAAGGTTGAAGATTGGCAACACTTAGTAAAATGCTGGGAAGCTGCTTACAAGTGGGGCTATGACTGGGTTGAACGTGGATATTGTGATGCGTTCAACATTGGTCAAAATGTAGGAGAGGCCGCAGGACAGACTGTAATGTATCCTCACGTACACTTAATACCACGTCGCAAGGGTGACATGGAAGATCCAAGGGGAGGCGTAAGACACGTTATCCCAGAAAAAGGCAACTACAGAAAAGGAGAGCCTCGTGCGTAAAGAAATTTTAGAAACAGCCAGAGTTCATTTTGAATCACATATCTTAAAGCATAAGATGAATGTTGAAGTAATGCTAGCGAATCCAATTGCTATTCCAGAACATACAGATATTATGGATGCTATTGAAAAGGAATTGGCCATTATTGCAGAATACGATGACAAAGCAGAAATGCTTAAAAAGTATTTTAGTGAATAAACTTGACAAAAACCTAAATAATGTGTATACTGTAGTTATATCTTACAGTATACACGGCAATCCTCTGCCTCAACATCGGAGAAAGAAATATGACACAAGATAAACATCTATCACAGGTAATTAGAAATAGAATTAAGAGAGAAGGCGGTCGCTATTGGGCCGGTGACAACATCAGCCAATGGATCGCTCCAAGTGAACGAGATCAGCTAATTGATGAAATTACTGAAAAGTTCGAAGGTGTATTGGATGCACTAATCATTGATAGACATACAGATCCAAACAGTCAAGGCACTGCAAGACGCCTAGCCAAGATGTATGTAAATGAAATTATGGCAGGACGTTATGAACCAAGACCAGACGCAACAGCATTTCCAAACGATTCGGAGGACCGCTACGAAGGTATGTTAGTTGTTCGCAGTGAGCTTCGCAGTATGTGCAGCCATCATCATCAACCCGTTACTGGCGTTGCTTATATTGGTATTATTGCTGCCCAGAAGCTCATTGGACTCAGCAAGTACACCCGTATCGCACAGTGGTGTGCAAGACGTGGCACTCTCCAGGAGGAACTTGCTAATGATATTGCCAAGGAAATCCAAAGCGCCACAGGAGCCAAAGATCTAGGCGTTTACATTCAAGCAGTACATGGATGCTGTGAAAATCGCGGCATCATGGCACATAGCAGTCTAACACAGACTACTGTTCTCAAAGGCGCATTTAAAGATGACGCAGGTACAAAGAAGGAATTCTTTGACAACATTAAACTACAGCAAGAATTTGCGCCGCGCTAAGGAGACAAGCAATGGGAACAGGATATGCAGTAGAAGCAAAAGCATCAATAGATAGAGACTATGTAAAGCCTAGAAAAATGAATTGGTTCAAACGAATGGTATTACGTTGGGTTAGAGAAGATTGGGAAGATGCTCGCCAATCAAACATGGCTAATAAACTACTTAGTGTAGATGAACGCGAAACACCAGAACAAGATCCAAAGCTAAATTTTAGAGTCTATTCTGCTATTGGTGGCACTATTGTTGAGTTTCGCAGAATAGATCGAAAACTCGACAGAAGTGAAAGTACACTTTATATTATAGGTAAAGATGAAGATTTTGGTGAGAAGATTGCCAGAATCGCTACACTGGAGAACTTGAAGTGAGCAATCTTTTTGCATTTGGTTGCAGTAATACCTACGGAGAAGGTCTGAAGGATACTGCAAATTTTGCAAAAAAAGATATGCCTGTAAGTAAATTTGCATGGCCGCAACTTCTTGCTGACAAACTATCGTTAACATGTAATAACTATTCTGCTATTGGTGCATCAAACAAACAGATATCTAAGACAATTTTAGACAATGTTGATAAAATTAAAAAAGATGATGTTATAATAGTACTATGGTCATATCTGTCAAGATGGTGTATTTTTAGAGACAATGACATAGAAAGATTAGCATACTGGGCTTCTAATAAAAATTCAGAGTTTTGGGTTAAGAATCTCTATAACCAAGCTGATAGAAATTTTGAAAATAAAATCTTTATTGACTACATCTATCTGTTCTTAAAAGAAAGAGGTCTGAAATTTTATTTTATCATTCCTGATAAAGAAACTTTTAATGCTATAACATTTGACAATGCTAAGTTTTTGACTATAACATTTGATAGTATAAAAAATCATTATCCAAAAGGTTTTGATAATAATCATGTAGGCGAAGAAGGTCATATAGCATTTACAAACGAAATATATAAAGAAATTAAGGATACAGCACAATGAAACTGAGATATTCAGAAGCATTTTATTCTATTCAAGGCGAAGGACGTTACGTAGGAGTACCTAGTGTATTTCTACGTACTTTTGGTTGTAACTTTCGCTGTATGAATTTTGGTCTTCCGCGGGGAACTGTAAACGATAAGTATAATCCGGAAGTAAAAGAACTGTTGAACAGTGGACGTCTTGAATCTATTGTAGAATTTAAAGACTTACCTATTATAGGTACAGGTTGTGACACTTATGCCAGCATCTACCCTGAATTTAAAAAGTATATGCAGGATAAGACTGTAGATGAGGTTGTAGATCATCTTCTAAGTCTTACACCTACAGGCAAGTGGACACTAGACAACGGACAAGATATTCATTTTATCATCACAGGCGGAGAACCTTTGCTAGGTTGGCAAAAGTTCTATCAGGAATTATTTGAACATCCTAGAATGCAGGACTTAAAAAATGTTACTTTTGAAACAAACACTACACAAGCTCTCAGACCTGATTTTAGAGACTATCTCTGTAAACAGACAAAGCTCAGAATTACTTGGTCGTGCTCACCGAAGCTATCTGTTTCGGGCGAGTCTTGGAGTGATGCTATCAAGCCTGATATTGCTCTGTCTTATAGTACCGTACCTAACAGTGACATTTACTTTAAGTTTGTTGTTGCTGACGAAGTGGATGTGGATGAAGTTGGTAGGGCTGTTACGGAGTACCGCAACGCTGGCATCCAATGTCCTGTCTATGTTATGCCGGTTGGTGGGAAAGACGGTCTCTATCAACAAAATACCAAAAGAGTCGCAAACCTCGCAATGGAACGAGGATGGAGATATACACCTCGTCTCCATGTCGACATCTTTGGTAACGCATGGGGAACCTAAGCCCCTGTTACCAACGATTAAGACAGAAGAAGAGTTTAAAAGAATACGGGAGATGTTATGAAACAATGGCTTAAGAAGATTACAGGCATTGAAGCAAAGGAACAAGCTCTTGCCGATGAAGCTCGTCGAATTGAAGAAGAAAAGATTCGTTTAGCTGAAGATGCTGAAGCAAAACGCAAGGCAATTGAAGAAGCAGAACTTGAAATCCTAAGAAAGAGAGATCCTAAGGCTTATGCAACACGCAAGGGTGAGCCTTGGGTTAACGTTTTGGATGTTAAAGTCAACAAAGATAATATTAGAAATGGATTCTTTGAATTGGATTGGAATGATATATTCATCCAAGAATTAATCCAAAATGGCTACGGAGTTGAGAACGATCCACAAGAAGAAATCGTTGATCGCTGGTTTAGAGACATAATCTACCAAATGCTCGACGAAGAAGGACTTGACAAATCACGCGGTGCAGGGTATATTAATGTAGTACCCATCAGCAAAGGCAAATCACAAGTATCATGAACACTTACATTCTAGTAGACACTGCTAATACCTTTTTCCGTGCTAGACACGTAATTCGCGGCGACCTTGATACTAAGGTTGGTATGGCCCTACACATTACGCTTAACAGCATTAAGAAGGCTTGGACTGACTTCAATGGCAGTCACGTAGTGTTCTGCTTAGAAGGTAGATCTTGGCGTAAAGATTATTACGAACCCTATAAGCGAAATCGCAGTGATGCTCGTTCAGCACTAAGTCCTAGAGAAGCAGAAGAAGATCGTGTGTTTTGGGAAATCTTTGACGAATTTAAAGATTTTATTCATACTAAGACTAACTGCTCAGTTCTACAACACCCACAGCTAGAAGCCGATGATCTTATTGCCGGCTGGATTGCTAATCATCCTAACGACAATCATGTTATTATTTCCACTGATGGAGATTTTGCACAACTTATTGCACCTAACGTGAAACAATATAACGGTGTTAGTAGTACAACTATTACACACGAAGGATACTTTGACGATAAGGGCAAGGCAGTTATCGACAAGAAAACAAAGGAAGCTAAACCTGCACCCGATCCACAATGGCTACTTTTTGAAAAGTGCATGCGTGGTGACACAAGTGACAACGTCTTTTCTGCCTATCCAGGTGTACGTGTCAAGGGCACTAAGAACAAGGTTGGCTTACTTGAGGCCTTTGCAGATAAGTCGTCAAAGGGGTTCGCTTGGAATAACCTCATGCTTCAACGTTGGGTTGATCATGAAGGAGTCGAACATCGTGTGCTCGACGATTATAATCGCAACGTAACACTATGCGATCTCACAGCACAGCCAGCTGATATCAAAGAGCTAATTAATAACACTGTGAAGCAGGCCAGCTTTCCTAAGTCTGTTACACAAGTTGGAATGAAGTTGATCAAGTTCTGCGGCAAATGGAACATGCAAAAAATTGCAGATCAATCTTCACTATATTCAGAATCACTTAATGCAAGGTACCCAGGATGACTGTAAAAGCAAAATCAGTTTTAAAAGATAAGTTTTGGATCGTAGAAAACGACGGCCAAAAGATAGGAACTCTATCACTAAACGACGATCGCTACATGTTTTCCAGCAGTGTAGAGACTTGCTTCTTTGATAATAAAAAGCAATTAAAGAAGAAGCTAGGTGTAGATGTAATCTGGACTGATGTAGAAACAGAAGTTAAAGAGACTAAAGAATATGAGGTTCACGGTTTCAAAGCCAGCGTCGAGCCTTTTAATTCTATGTACGATGTTAAAAGAAAACTTCCGCTATTTACTAAGTCTGAAAAGTCAAAGAGTCTATACTGCGCTGGTTTCTATATTATTAAATTTGAAAAGGGTTGGGTCAAGAGTTTTTGCCCAAAGCTAATTACTGTTGAACGATACGAGACTAGAGGTCCGTTCAAAACAGAACTTGAAATGAGGCAGGAACTATCAAATGCAAACCGTTGAACCTTTAAATACCAATCCATTACAACAGTTTATACAGCAGGTAAAGGCTGCTGAAAATAGCAGATCTAAAGAAGTTAAGCTAACAATAGATCAAGCTAAAAATTTAGCCTTTACACTAGGTATAGTTATGAGTAGACTACACGGGGATCTAGAAAAGTTAGTTTCTAACGCTAAAACTGGATCAGATGAGGTTATTCAAGTACAGATTGGCTCTAACTCTAGTTGGTAAAAGTGCGTAGATAACTCTCAAAAAGAGATAAATATATGCGTAGTTAAAAACTGAGGATACGCATATGAGTCGGCCAAAACCAACTGTAATATTAGAAAATACAAATAGCAAAACCTATAAGACTGAACAGGTCTTAGAGGCTGATGCCATTTGGGCAGTTTTTTACAAGGGCCGTCCATTTAATCTTAAGAGTTCAAATGCTCTAACCAACTATCCAGGTCCAAAGTATAAAAAAGTTTCTTTCTCTAATCCAGGGCATGCATTTAATCTTGCTAAAAAATTGAACACTATGTTCAAGTGCGAAGATTTTGCAGTTCATCGATTGACAACAGGCGATGTCGTATCCGAAAACACAGATGTGTCTAACGACATTAACGAAGAATGAACTGGAAAGAAACTTATACAAAAATCTTTCTAAAACAACTTGACAAGAGTGTTGACGAATCCACTGTCAAGCAGTATCTTCCAATTTGGTGGAAGAACACAAGAGAGAAAGATTCGGGCGGATTACGTCTAACAGAGGCAGGCTACGAAACTGTTATGGAAATTGGATTGGCTACTTACGACATTCCATTTCCAAAAGACATGCCTCTTACTGTACAAGTGATTGTATTTTTGGATAACTATATCGATTGTCCATACTATCTTTTCGATCATAGCATAGTAGTTACTAATGAGCGTAAAGCTGTAGAGCTAACACTCTTTTCTGGAGACGTTCGCAAACTTGGACTCATAAAAGCTATGAAAAAAGCCCAAAAAGATCCTGAATAAGGCTTGACATTATTCCTAATGGTGCTATTATATACATGTAGGCACTGATTAAGAAGGAATTCTACATATGGCACATTCAGACGTTATTCGTACCGTTAGCCCAAACAAGGCTAAGGCAAGTATCAAACACGCTATCTCTAAGAAGCGTCCAATCTTCCTGTGGGGTCCTCCAGGTATTGGCAAGTCAGATATCGTTCACCAAATTGCAGAGAGCATTGACGCCCACGTCATTGATGTTCGTCTTTCACTTTGGGAACCCACTGACATCAAGGGTATTCCCTATTTTGACTCAAACGCTAACAAGATGGTTTGGGCACCTCCGATGGAACTTCCAGACGAGGCTATGGCTGCAAAGCACGAAGCAATCGTTCTATTTTTGGACGAAATGAACTCTGCGGCTCCTGCGGTACAGGCAGCAGCCTACCAGCTGATTCTTAACCGTAAGGTTGGTACTTATCGCTTGCCAGACAATGTATTCATTGTTGCGGCTGGTAACCGTGAAGCAGACAAGGGTGTTACTTACCGTATGCCTGCTCCGTTGGCTAACCGTTTTGTTCACTTGGAAATGTCAGTCAGTTTTGAAGATTGGTTCCAGTGGGCAGTTGAAAACAAGATTCACAAGGACGTAGTTGGTTATTTGCAGTTTGCAAAGCAGGACCTCTACGACTTTGATCCAAAATCTCCTAGCCGTTCTTTTGCTACTCCACGTTCGTGGAGCTTCGTAAGCGAACTGCTGGAAGATGACCTTGACAGCGGTACTGTCACTGACCTCGTAAGCGGTTCAGTTGGCGAAGGCCTTGCTGTTAAGTTTATGGCTCACCGCAAGGTTGCTGGCAACATGCCTAACCCAACTGATATTTTGGATGGCAAGGTAAAAGAGCTGAAAGCTAAAGAAATCAGTGCCATGTATTCCTTGACTATTTCGCTCTGCTACGAACTCAAAGAAGCAAGTGACAAGGGCGACAAGAAGTTTGACGAAAAGGTCCATAACTTCCTGCGCTTTGCAATGGACAATTTTGAGACTGAATTGGTTGTAATGGGCATTAAGGTTGCTCTTACCCAATACAATCTTCCAATTGATCCTGACGCTGTACCTTGCTTTGATGAATTCCATGATCGGTTTGGTAAGTACATTAAGGCAGCACAGGCTGCGTAATGAGCCAAAAGTGGGCCCAAAAGGCCCACTTTTTTTATTCCAGGTTGACATATCCTGTAAATATGTTATTATACAGTATAGGCACTGAATAAGGAACATGCTATGACCGTAGCTAGCAAGAAGAAGCACTGGCAACCTGATCCAAATATTACTCCCGAAAAGCTGGAGTATATGCGCAAGGAAGTGGTAGATCGCATTATCACCGCTCGCATTGGACTGCTGTTGCGTCACCCATTTTTTGGTAACATGGCAACTCGCCTGCGTATCCAGGCAGCTGATGATTGGTTACCTACTGCCGCTGTAGACGGCCGCAATCTTTTCTTTAACACTCAGTTCTTTAATGCTATGAACAATAAAGAAATTGAGTTTGTTATTGCTCACGAGATTCTTCACTGCGTCTTTGATCACCTTAGCCGTAGAGAAGATCGTAACCCAGTCCTGCATAACATTGCATCTGACTATATTGTAAACAATCTGCTTGTTCGTGATCGAATTGGTGAAAAGCCAAAGATTGTAGACTGCTATCAAGATTTCAAGTACACCGATTGGACTTCTGAAGAAGTCTATGACGATCTATTCAAGAAGACAAAAGAAGAGCTAGAAAAGCTAGGCGAACTTCTCGACGAACATCTTGATTGGGAAGATGACGGAGAAGACGAACAGGACGGCGACAATAAAGACGGTAAGAGCAAGCGTCCAAAGTACAGCAAGGAAGAACTGCGTAAGATTCGCGACGAAATTAAGGAAGGTATGATCAGTGCGGCACAGAGTGCTGGCGCTGGTAACGTTCCAGGCGAAATTAAGCGAATGATCAAGGATCTTACAGAACCTAAGATGAATTGGCGTCAGCTTCTTCGTCAGCAGATTCAAAGTACCATTCGCAACGATTATACCTTTGCTCGTCCAAGTCGCAAGGGTTGGCATACTGGTGCAGTACTGCCCGGCATGAACTTTGACGAAACTATTGACGTTGCTATTAGTCTTGACATGAGCGGCTCGATTGGAGACGATCAAGCTAAGGACTTCTTGGGCGAAATCAAAGGCATTATGGACGAATATAAGGACTACAATATCAAGCTATGGTGCTTTGATACAAAGGTTTATAACGAACAGGACTTTAGTGCTGACGGTGGAGACAGTCTGCTAGACTACAACATTATGGGTGGCGGCGGAACTGACTTTATGGCTAACTGGAGGTATATGCGTGACAACAATATCCAGCCCAAAAAGTTTATCATGTTTACAGACGGATATCCTTTTGATAGCTGGGGTGAAGATAACTATTGCGATACTATCTTTATCATTCATGGACATCACGACAAGAACTTGCAGGCACCATTTGGTGTAACCGCACACTATGATGAGGCTAATGCATAAATCACTGACAGTTAACCCGCTAGAAGTGTTTGGGATTAGGAGGGCTACAGTCCCTCCTATCCATTTTGAATATGCAGACTTAGTGTTGCCATACAACATGAAAGACGCATTAGAGAAATGGATTGAATCCAATTTACGTAGCAAATACTATATTGGAAGAAGTTCTATCATAGACAGTGAAAATAAATTGAATTACTCTCTTCGAATCGGTTTTGAAGAACCAAAAGAATTGTCGTATTTCATGTTAGCTTGTCCACATTTGAAATACAAATAAATAAACTGCGCATATATATTAGTATAGGAGATTCATATGAGCGAAGAACAAAAGAAAGAAACTACAGCAAAGAATGAGGCACCAGCTCAGACAGCTAAGTCTGAAACACAGGGTCCCGATCTCACTGTTCAAGATCTGCAGGCTCTAAGAAGTATTATCGATGTAGCAAGCTCTCGTGGTGCATTTAAGCCAAATGAGATGACTGCTGTTGGAACTGTGTATACCAAGTTGGATACATTCCTCAAGGCAGTTGCTACTACACAGTCAAACTAAAAGGAAAATTATTATGGCTAATATTAAGCACGTAGGACGCATTACTACAACAAAACGTAAGGTAGTAGTTGCATACCGAGTTGTACCAGATGAACCCGAAAGTTGTATAGTAGTTACTACTGAAAACTTGATGGCAGATGAACATGATGCTCTTATGAAGTTAGTTGAATCCGATGCTGGACAACAGTCCTATGAGCTAGCTGAAGCCATGGCAAGAACTAGATTACCCGACGGACGCATCATGCTAAGTGCATTTCATGCCACAGGCAAGATGGTTAAGGTTAATACTTCTTTGGTAGAGATGACTCCAAATATGCAGACCACTCTTTTGCTTAAAGAGCTAAACGAGATGGTTGCACAACAGAAGGGCGTTACAGTAGCAGATCTAGCACTACGACCAGCTACAGCTAACGAAGCTCCAAAGAAGGCTGTCAAGCCAGAAGCTGCACAAACAGCAGTAACCGAATCTTTAGCAGTAACCGAAGAGCCACTTACAGATGAAGCCCTAGCGGCTAAATATCGTAGTGACGCTGATAGACTCTACAAAGAGGCAAAGCGTCTAAGAGAAGAAGCTGATAAGCTATCTCCTACCAAAAAGAAAACATCTGAAGCAAGTGCCTAAAAGTAACAAATTACCGCAAGAAATTATAGATCACTGGCCTGAAATATTTGAAGATGTAGAAATCAAAGCAATACCTATTGAGTATTTGCAGGGTGTAAACGTACACTTCAAAGATGGACGCCAGTGGAACATAGATCTACGTAGAAAACGCGGTACTACCCTAGAATCTATTGAAGAAATTTTGGACGAATTCTTTAAAGAACATGATGAGCTAATAGAGAGTGTTGATTTTAACCTGAACACAGCAAAGGTTAAAAAAGACGTACAAGAGCGTACAAAACGCTTTTTAAAGCGCCGTAGATAAATCCTAAAAAGACATAAATACTTGTAACACTACTATATACTGGGAGTTACAGGAATGGCATTACGTCTACGACGCGGAACAGATTCACAGCGACAGCTAATTACGCCTACAGAAGGCGAGCTTATATACACCACTGATACCAAAAGACTTTGGGTTGGAGACGGTACCACTGCTGGTGGTATTTTGGTCAACACTGGAGTTGCTTACGGGTTAGATGATTTAATAGATGTTGATCTAACGATAGAACCCGAAGTTGGTGATGTATTAAAGTTTGATGGTACAAACTTTATTCCTGCTCCAGAGGGTGCATTTACCGAAGGCGGAAACTACTACATAAACTTAACCGACGAACTAGGAGAGCCACTTCTAGACGCTGACGGTAGATTTTTTACAGGTTCTATCCGCGGACTTGATAATGTTTCAATCCTAGTTGACGCTGACAATCAGCGTATGTATGCAGAATTCTTTGGTAATCTTACTGGTGATGTCATCGGTGATGTCACTGGTGACTTAACAGGTAATGTAACAGGTAATGTAACAGGCGATCTTGATGGTAACGTTCTCGGCAATGTTATAGGAACTTTATCAGGTGATGTTGACGGTACGCTGAGAGGTAGTGTATTTTCCGAAGACGGCAGTACTATTATAGTTGATGTTGCAAACGAAAGATTTTACGGCGACCTAATTGGTAATGTTACAGGTAATGTATTTGGTGAATTAACAGGCGATAGTACAGGTGTTCATTACGGGTCAGTTGTAGGAAATGTTACAGGTAACGTACTAGGTTCAGTTGTAGGTGACCTTAAAGGAAGTGTTTTCTCAGATGATTCAACTATAGTAATAGATGCTACTACAGGTCAAGCTCCGCTACTCAAGTGTGATGTAAACAATACCAACATTATAACAGTAACAGTAAGTACAGACGAAGTTATAATTAACCAATTACCCCTAGATGACGTAAACAGAAATCCAGGCGTTATGATGTTCTCTCAATCAGATGGTCCTCTCAACGGTCCATTTATTCAGATGGTGGGATATCGTGGTAGCGAAGGTCCAGGTCAACAACCTCTACAGGTTGGAGACAGCATGGGTCAAATTAGATTCTCAAGTGCTAATTTTGGTACAAACATCAATAGACCTATACCAGTAATTTTAAATACAGCTATTACAGATGTCGGTGACGGTGTTACAACATTTACAAAAGGTAAATTACAGATTGGTTTGTTAAATGGTCCCAACCCAGCTAATGCTAACTTTGCAGAATTTAGCAAGGGCGGTGTATGGTCATCTCCTGTGTTTAAAGTAGGAACATACGCTACTACAACAGACCGTGACGATCATTTTACAAATGCAGGAATTACACCAGAAGCCGGAATGATAATTTTCTTAATAGCAACCGGTAAGTTTCAAGGTTACGACGGAACAGTTTGGGCTGATCTAAACTAACATCAAATCTAAATAAAAACTCCTCAACCTATGTTAAATATCTTTGAGGAGTTTTTTTATGACTGGAGTAGTTTTATATACATCGGGCAGTACTGACGAACCTAAGCGTGTCAAGCACGATTGGGACTATATAAAAAATTGCGCCAAAAAATCCGTCAAAGAAATAAACCTCACCGAGAATGACATTGTTTTAGATGTTTTTCCAGCAAACACTATAGCACACTATACTATAACAGCAGTTCCTGCATTGCTAAGTGGCGCACAACTTATTTCAGCCAATTTTAATGCATTCTCTTATTTAGAGCTGTTTGAAGAAGTTCGTCCAACGGTTATTGGTCTAATACCTCGTCATCTAGAATTGCTTTCAAATTCTAAAAAATGGAATAGTATAGACATGAGCTCAGTGAGATATATGGTCTGTGGTAGCAATAAAATTGAACAGAATTTTATCGATGCGTTTAGGGAGCGAGGAGTGCAGCTAGTAGCAAACTGGTACGGGATGACAGAATATCCACCGCCTATCATGATAGGTTATAATTCTACAAAATTTGATTTAAAAACTATTCCATCTGATACGCACGTAATGTTTCAACCCACTAGTGTCGGATCATCAATTGGCGAATGTATAATAAATGGAAGATCCACTGGTGATCTTTTTGACTTAACAACTATGGAATTTCACAGCAGAAGAGTACCCCCTAATGGCAAAACATGGAAAAATAACTTTTAAGCTATACGAAGCTTCTGACAAATCTAAAGTTGAAGAATTCTGCAACTCCTGTAAAGCCTTAGGCTATGTAAATAATGCCAGCATAGAAGCTATGAAATTAGATAAAGAAGATTGTTATTTTTTCTTAGGTTTAGACAACGATAAAATTTTTACTCTTGCTGGGGTTCATAAATTGCCAGAAGTAGATGACAGAGCTTGGCGTTGTTTATTTAGAGGAGCGCAGTTACCTGGCTACACCCCCCAATGGAGTATGGATATCTTTAAAAGCGGAATTCATTTTAGTCAACTACTATACAGACAAATTAATCACATACTAGACTTAGATCCGCTAGCAGAATTCTACATTAGTACTAATACAAGCTCTGTCACTGGAGCTAAAAGCTCTAGGCTAAATTCTATAATGATGCCAAGGATAGCTAAAATGGGTGTATGGAATCTACACTTAGAAAACTTTATGCTCTACAACGTACCACAAAATTTATGGAAAATTAACGTTGATCGATATATGGAACTCCGCGAGCAATGGCTAGCTGGCGAAAGCTATAAGGATTGAATAGAGCTTGATTTTCTTTTGGTAGAGTAACTTTATCTACCTTGTTAAAACTTCGCCAGTATTCGGTATGATCTAATTTGCTAGTTCTGTAGTGTAAAGATAAAAATTCTGCTAGATGATTATATAAATTTTTCCAAACTCGATTGTACTTAGTTTGTTGTTGTTTATCATCTAACAAACGAACTAACATTTTTAACGGACCGTGTATTAAAAACAATCCTGTAGCTTCCAACGGTTCTAAAAATCCACAACTCAAACCTAAAGCAAGAACATTCTTTTTCCAAGGCTCTGGATTAAATTGATTTGTAATAGGAACTTCAAAGATCTTATCTTTTCTAAGACCAGGCGCTTTCTTTAAAAATTCATCAACAGCTTGATCAATACTAATTAGGTCTTTGTTAAATGCATAGCCATTTCCAGTTCTATTAGCTATACTTACACGCCAACGCCAACCATAATCCATTGCATACGTTTGTGTATAATTTTCTTGAGGTTCTACAAAGTCACCTGGGCCGCATATAGCATAATTGTTAATTAAAGACTCATGTTGCACTAATTGTTGCCCTAAACCCTTACGTAGGAGTGATCGAAAACCTGTACAGTCGATATAAAGATCCGCAGTGTATGCTGCGTTCTTTCCCAAGACTTTAGTTACTCCGTTGTTATCATAATGAACATCAACTACATCGTCAATAATATGATTTAGACCTTTAGGAAGACAAACCTTATCTCGCAAAGCATGACCAAACTTAGTAGCATCTAGATGATAAGCGTGTCTCCATTTCTTATTAGGAATAGTTTTATTAGCTAACCACTGTTCTTGCTCGCTGTGTTCATTTTCATGAAAACAAAAATGATGCCACCACTGATCGCTTCCGTTGCCCCAGCCATTGTGCTGTATAGTATACTTTCTAATTGCACTAGCACTATCCATTAGATCCTGTTCAGAAAAACCAACATCGTTCATAAAATCAACGATACTAGGAATAGTGCTTTCACCTACACCTATAATAGGCACGTTCTTGCTTTCGACCAATGAAACTCTTAAATTAGTCTTTGATAACAAATACGCTGCTGTCATGAAACCAGCACTGCCGCCACCTACAATTAATACACTCTTAATCATCCTATAAGTCCGTCCATAGATTTTACGTAATCAATCTTTCCTGCAGGAATTTTAAATAACAAATGTATTCTAGTACCGTTTCCTTTGTTATCTGTGCCATGAGGAATTGTTGTGTTAACTAGATACAAACTTCCATCTGCATCCATACTATAGTAATTATCACCAAAGTAAAAATAACTGTCTGAACTTGTGAAGATAGGAACATGTATTTTTATCCAATCGTCACTGTCAACATGACTGTTAATAAATGTACCTGGCGGATGTGCAGCTATTCCAAACCCATGTGCGAAAGGAAATGCCTTTTTAAAATCTTCAATTATGTCAAAATCAAGTGCAGTCCATCGATATTCATTTGACTTTTCAAGTCCTATGTTATACGGCGGATAAGGTTTATCTAAATCTACAGCATTTGTGTGTATTGCCCAGCCAAACATTTTATCTACACGATGGCCGCCAACACCTTGATCAGCTGCTGTTGGACTATCAATAGTCCAACGCAGATGTTGATAATTATTTTCTACTGAAGAATAATAACTTCTGAGTTTTAGTAAATTAACCTTAATTTTTAATTTTATAAGGTCAAAAGACATAGAACTCTTTTAAGCTACATCTAGTTCAAAGTCAATTGCGTGTGCAGATTTCTTCTTTAGATCTACAACAGTAATTGCTGACTTTACCTTACTTGATGCTGCATCGTATGCGAACTTATAAGGAACTAGTATTAGCTTGTCTCCAGCACCGTTGATAGGGCTGTAACTTACGTTATTATTAGGTAAGTCAAAAGACTTAACTACAGATCCATTTTCTAGTTTGAATACGCTAGCAGGAGCATTTTGCATGTCTTTGCTTTGAATGCTTGGGAAGAAATAAATTCCATCATCTGTTGAAACAGGTGTAGCACCAAGCTCTAAGTCTGTAGTTACTTTAGATACTGTATTTGTTTCAAGATCAAACTTAATAAGTTCTCGATTTTGTTCATAACAAGTATGAGTAAAGAACTGACTGCCTTCAACTACTCCGTACTTAAATCCTACGTTATGTGCAGACTTGTCATTAAAAGGATAGTCTACAACATTTACTGTCTGACCATCATAGACCCAGAATGCAGCATCCTGTGGCTGACCAAAACGTAGTGGTGCTGCATAGGCCTTACCATTCTTACTAAATGCATTATAAAAAGTACAAGCAGAAGGTGCTGAAGTATATTTTACAGACATAGTGGACATGTCTAGTGTCATTACCTGCGAGCTGCTATCGCCGTATGGGAAAAATACAACTTCATTTAATTCAGGTACGTATGTAGCCCAAATTGAACTAAACTGCGTTGGTACGTCAATACCATAAAACTTACGAGCTTCTGTATCAAATACAATTAAAACACCGCTGTTTAGTGGAGGATAAACAATTTTCTTTCCTACAGTGACTGGACGACCAAAGTTAAAGTGTCCGCAGAATAGTTTAGGTACAATAGAACCATGCACTGTTACTGCACTATCCTCTAGCATTTCAACTGCGTTAGTGTCTAGATCAATAACTGCTATACGCACTTTACTGTCCACAAACTGCTTCTGAGTACGCATAATATAGATCTTATTATCTATCTTTACTCCAGCGCGATAGCGATCTCCACTATCGGAGTGTGTATACAAATCAATAAATGTAGTTTGATTTGTGTCAGCGTTAACTCTTAAAACACCAGCCTTAGCGTTAGTGTCTTTACTTACATCTAGGCCATTATTCTTGCCCTGTGTAACAATAGTCAAATATTCGTTATTACCTATGTATATAGGGTCGTCTAAAACGTGTGAAAAGAATGCGTCAGTCATTGTGATCTCCATATACTATATTTATTCCGTTAAGGAAGTCATTGCAAATAATGTTGGCATAAAGTCAAAATCTACCCTCGATAATAGGTGTATTCTGTCCGAATTGCCCTGATTATCCGTTCCGTGAGGCACGCAGGGATTTATAAGATACATTTTACCCAGTTCCATATGATAAACTCTTTCTAAATTTTCTCCAAAACTGAAGGTAGCTTTGTCGTTAGTTTCAAACGGAATATGTAACTTTTTACTTTCGCCATCTGTGTGTTTTAAGACATAAAGTCCTGGCGGGTGATTGCTCATTAACATTTGCCGTAAAGCTCGCTCTGTTAATTTTTCGTGTAGTGTTTTGAGATACCCAAAGTTGTATTGACTTTGAATTTTACTGTCATAGTAAAAATCTGCTGTTTTTAATTCAGGATACATCTCAGGTTTAGCTTGATACTGTCCAGGTATTGGAATATCTCTGTCAACCGGCCAACTTATAGTCCAGCCTCCTATTTTACCTATGTAGTTAAAAACTTGGTTGTCTTTTACGTACTTTTCATAGACTTCCGGTCTAAGATATTTTTCATAAGTAAAATCAAAATAAAGATGCTGAAAGTCTCTCTTAAGAATAGTTACGTATTCTGTAAGCTGGACAGGATCTAACTGACACTTTAACTCTATTACATCCCAATCTAAACTTTTAATAAAGTCTGTGGTTAGATCTAAAGGATCATAATCTTTTATAAATCTATTCATGATTGTCTTAGCACCTCTAACACATGTTTATTAGGATAAATTTCAGGATAGTCTCTTAAAAGGTCTGACACATTCTGTTTAAAGTGTTCTGCTGCAAAGATACCAATTGCACCCGATCGGCTTTGGCCCTTGCTGCAATGAATGACAAGTTCTCCAGAGTCAGGAATTAATTTTATAAAATCTGCTATTTGTTTTCCTTGATCAATTGTCATTGCTACTGCATCAAAATAATGTTGTACATCAGGTCCCCATTTTCTTTCATCTCTTTCAACATCGTCAAATACAACTGTAAGAACATTTTGATGCTGTCTTTTAAATATAGGAACACAGTCCGGGCCGCCAGTTGGTTCTATACAAATAAAATATTTGTTAACACTCTCAACGTTATTGTCGTCTATAGCATACTGCTCTAAATATTTACGAAAATTATTTTTTGAAAAAACATGTATTTTTATCATAATAGCTTAGATGCCTCTTCTATCCATATCTTGCCATACAAATGAATGCGAGGCGTGTCACCATTATTAAAAACACTGTGGGGCAGTGAAGTGTTTATAACATATGCCCATCCGGGTTCTAAATGATATTCTTTATTGTTTATTACCCATAAACTTTTATCATTAGTGTATATAGGTATATGAATTCTTATTTTGTCAGGACTATCTTGATGTTCAATTAATCTAGTCCCAGGAGTGTGAATGGTTACTAACCATCTTTTACTGCGAATAGGTAAACTGTTAACTAAGTCTAGTGCATATCCGTTAAATATTTCTCTAGGATACAGCAGATCTTCATCTACATCTTGAAATTCTTTTTTTGCTTGTCCTCTTTCCGGAGGTAACGGACCTGTTTCTGTACCGTTCCAGCAGAGAGTATACCAAGCAGTATCATCTTTTAAAACATGTCCAGTAATACCTTCAGGATCTCCTGGTTCTTCTCTCCACATGTATTTGTGTTTAGAATATATAAATTTCCAATCAGCGTAGTTTTTTTCTAAATTTTCATACCAGTTACGAAGTTTTGAAATATCAACCTGCATAAATCTATGCACTTCAAAACCTAGATCAACGGAAGGATAGGTTTGAATATAACGTTTTTTACCTGGTACCGGTATTCCTTCCATTTGATCACCTATTGTTCTAAATTTATGAGGTATTTATCAGTAGGAAAATAGCGAGGGTGTGTCCTAAAATTTTTCATCCGTATACGTTCTTGTAAATCTTGTGCAAGATAATCTTGACCATATAGTACTAAATTTTCAGGCACAAGTTTTTCAAACTCTAGATATTTTTGTTCTATAACATCTATGTCTACATTCCAATGTAACATCATTGTAGGCCAAATGTTAGTCGTCCACAAGACTACATTACCAGTATGTTTATTAATTTCATTAAATAGTTTTTGAGGTTCGTTAACAATATCTATTACATGAAAGTGATGCTCTAACTTACTATATCTGTCCCACAGCTCTTTAAATTCTTGTTTAGAACCAAACTCTTTTTTAATTTCCTGTTCCCAGAACTCTGTATAATTGCCGCGGTAGGTACTAGAAAAATTATATTCTAGGTCGTGTTCTAGTAACCATTTATCAAAGTCTAAGCCGTCCCAGGTTTCTAAAAGATGTTTTTTAAAATTTAAACTAGCCGAACACCAATCATAGTAGTGTACTACAGTCTTATCGTGAAAGGTATTATTACGCAATAGAGCAATAGTCTTAAAGCCTGCTGCTGCACTAAAAATAGCATCAACTGGTCCAGGACTTCGTACGCCTTCTCCGCTTAATCGTTCCGTATTATATGCATAGACTCTATCTCGTTCTATAAACTCCTGATAGGCTAGTTTTCTAATCCAAGCACGTTGAGTGTAATTTTCAATCTTATCTATTTCTTCTTCATTCTGTAGATCTAACCATACCTTTTCAAGTCTATCAGAATTTTCATAAGGATATAAAAATGCTTTACATTCCCTCATTTCGAAGCTAAAATTATCTATACGTATTCCGTTCTCACAGGCAATGCTGATCCAATTTGATCCATCTTCTGATACAGAATGTTTTGATTTTCCAGGAGAGCCTTCAATCCATGCCGGAGTATAGTCAGCACTTAAAGTTTCTTCACTTAGCACATAGTTAGAGTACTCTTGTTTTCTATCCCAGAAAAAACCAGGTTCATCAAATTCTGGAGAACCTAGCTTAACCCAAGTATCTAAATTTACTATCAACATCTGTCTATGAAGACCGGGATATCTTCCTTCTTTGGCCATTATGTGACCCATAACAAAGAAGTTAGGATTTTCTTTATGATAATCTACAGTATAACTTAAAATTTTATACAGTCTATGTGCCATCATTCCCTGTCCAAGAATGACACAAATCTTATTTCCGTTTTTAATGCTTTCGTTCAGCAGTGTAGAAACTTTATAATGAAATCCTGAATAGGTGCAAAGACCTTGATAATAACTCTGATTTACCATCCAATAGGTCATATCAAAAGTCTTTTTTCTTACAAAAGAATTTGTAATATCTCGACTTAGATCTAGAATACCTACGCCTATTGAAAGAGAGATTTTTGAACGATCAAAGTAGCGTTCATTTTCTGCAATACAATTATAATCTCTCATTTCTTTTCCCTATTTGTATAGTAGCTGCTTCTTAATACATAAAAAATATCTCTAAGACGTCTACCTATTTCATAATGAATAATCATATGTATTCTAGGCTTATTACTTCTATTAATGACAGCATGCACATTGCTTATGTCCATTAAAAATGCAGCGCCGTTATCATCAAAGGGAACTGTTCCTTGATTCTTCATTACCATTTCACAACCATCAGGCATGTTTAAGCTAACATTACATACACTTAATCTCTTTTGATCGTCAGGTCTATCTTGGTGCGGTAATATATAACCTCCCGGCTCTAACAACATAAAGCGAACTCTGTTTAAGAATTCAGCAGGCCAAACATCAGTTAAAAATTTCTTGGTTACTGGGCACTTGTCAGCTACCCAAGTCCAGTCTAACTTATTCAATGTTTCTGATCTATCACTGCCATATTGCCCTAGACTCTGTGTATCATCGTTTAGGCCGTGTATAGTAAGACTTTTCCAACCTACTCCGTAGGTATCTTCACGGTGTGATTTAAAATAAGGCATTAATGCTTCTGCTTCCGCATACATTTGTTTCCAAGGTTGATTATCAAAAAGGCTCAGTCTAAACCAAGGCCATCCTGACTCTGTTATTAACCATTTTGGATCAAACTGGTCCGGATACTTGTATTGATAAGGACCACCGTGTTCTTTGAAAAATTCTTCTAAAATTTTCCTGTTTTCATCTTCGTTCATTTTAAGAAACCCTAAACTATAGCTTACTAAATATTTATGTAAATAAAATACCCATATAATAGTAATAGAATGACAGAATACATACCATTTAAACAACTGCAAACAATAGTAGTTGACTTCACCAGTCACTGCAATAGCAGTTGTGCGGGCTGTTCAAGAAATATTATGGGGGCAGAATTAAATCCTAGTATGCCACTACAGCACATGAGTTTAGATACTTGGAAGAAACTCATGTCTAAAGATACTGTTGATCAAATAAACGAAATAATTTTTAATGGATCATACGGTGATGCTATTATGAATCCAAACTTACTAGATGCCCTAACACATCTATTAGAAATTTCTAATAACAGGCCTGTTATTAGAATTGACACTAACGGCGGAATAGGTAACGAAGATTTTTGGATAAAACTTGCAAATATTCTAAAAGAATTTCCAAAGCCGTCTCATGTTACGTTTAGCATTGACGGTTTAGAAGACACTAATCATCTCTACCGTAGAGGTGTAGTCTTTAGTAGAATAATGAAAAACGCAGAAGCTTTTATAAAAGCTGGGGGCTGGGCTAGGTGGAGAACATTAATATTTGAACACAACAAACATCAAATTCAAGAGATGAAGACTCTTAGTGAGCAAATGGGATTTTTAAAATTTGATATTAACGGTGGTTCTCATACTAGTGCTATTAAATTAATTGTTAAAGAAGCAAAAGATTATTTTAAAGAAAGTAAAAAAGGTCCAGCTAGTGAAGTTGAGTATGCCTTCTTAGAACACGAAGAAAAAATAAAGACTCATATAAAAAAATATGGCAGTTTAGAAAATACTTGGAAACAAAGTAATATAAAATGTGTCTGGCAAGAAAAGCGCAAAATTCAAATTAGTCATACAGGAGAAATATGGCCTTGTTGCTATTTTTTAAATGATCGCTATCCTAGAGATAAGACTAGTATTTTTTGGAAAGATATTGAAAGTATACTTACACTTAATGAAGAAAATTTTAATAATGTAAATTATCACTCTGTAGAAACAATTTTGAGCCATCCCTGGTTCGCTGAAAAATTAACACAGAGTTGGTTTAAAGACAGATACGAAATTTGCCCTAGACAGTGTTCCCAATAACTTTTAACAAATAAATATAATATACACATATAATTCTAGGAGCCATTGGTGAAATGTAAATATTTAGAACACCAAATTTGTATACGTTCAGACGGTCAGTATCGTCTATGTTGTGCAAGTTTAGAAGGGGAAAATAAAGAAAATATTCATACACATACTCCCCAAGAGTGGCACGATAGTGAATTCCATACATCTGTCAGACAACAGCTTGCTAACGGTCAATGGCCTGATGCTTGCGCTCCTTGTAAAAATTTAGAAGCAAAAGGAATACAAAGTCAACGACAAAAGCCTAGACCTTATGGCCCTGGTCTAAGTCACTTTGATCTACGTTTTGGTAATAGCTGCAATCTTAAATGTATTAGCTGCTGGAATATGAGCAGCAGTAGTATTGCCGAAGAAGCTATTGATATGCACAAGGCAGGAGTGCAGCCATTTTATAGTATCCTTGATGTGCCTAATTTTAATTGGGCTACTGAAGAAACACTAAGCAAAATTAAAACAGAGGATCTTAAAGAAGTATATCTTACAGGAGGAGAACCAATGATGGTAAAGCATCTTCCTGAATTTCTTGAAAAACTTGACAGAAGTGTATCGCTTAGATTTAATACTAACTGTACAATATGGAATCCAAAACTTGAAAAGATCCTTAGAAAATTTGACACAGTGTTAATGGCACTTAGTCTTGATGCAACAGATAGAAGAATAGATTATATTCGCTATGGTAGCAATTGGAACGAAGTAAACGAAAATGCTAAACGCTACGCTGACTTTTGCAAAGTAGATCTAACTCCTACTATAAGCGTACTCAATGCACATTTTACAGACGATATAAAAGAATATGCAGACAAGAATAACTTTGGATATTTTGAAAATATATTAAACACACCAGACTGGCTGAACTGTAAGAACGCTCCAGACACGCTTAAGAATAAATTTCAATCATCAAATGTTATTAATTGGTCTAAAGCAACAGCCGATCCAGCAATGATAGACTTTTTTAGAAAAAGAATTATTGCGTTAGATAGCTGGAGGAAAATTAAAATTAAAGACTATCTTCCGGAGGTTGCTGAAGCTTATGAAATTAATTAAATCAAATCCTGCAAAAGGTAGAGAAGTTTACGAGCTAGAAGATTGCTTTAGAAAAGTTTGGAGCTATAAAAACATTCAGCTACTTGAAAAACATGTCAACATAATGAAAGATGTTTGGCCCGGATACATCTTACGATATGGGTGGACTGACGATACTATGTGGGTAGACATTGTAAAAGTAACAGGAACTCCTGCTAGCGAATTTCCTCATACTAAAGAATTTATAGAAAAAATCTACACATTTTGTTTAGAAAATATTAAAACTACTGCACCGTATGCACACTATGATTGGGTACTAAGTAACATATTAATAGACGGTGAAGATATAAGATTAATAGACTGGGATAACATTGACGTATACGACAGTAACAGTGTAAATGAAAAATTAATTTTAGATCTTAAGTCGGCATTTGGAGATAAATTTGACCCCACAAGCATTTAGTTTTCCTACTTTAGGAAAAAACAATATGATCTATGTACCTCCGTACGGTCTAAATGAAAGCATTAATTATATGCTTAAAATCAATCCGTACACTTATGAAGTAACAAAGTTGCCTCTATCTGTCGATGATAGCTTTGAAAAATGGCAATACGGAACTGTTGTAGACAATTACATTGTATTTTTTCCTTATAACGAAACTAGTATTATTGTTCTTAACACCGATAACGACGAAATAGAACAAGTTTCTGTTCCGTTACCTAATAAAGGAAAATATATTGCTTCACATAGATGGAATAATAGAGTTATATCGTTACCGTATGGAGAACACAACGAATATGATTATGCACTATGCTACGATGTAAGTACTAAAGATTTATATTATAAAAATATAATTTGCCCTATTAACGATCAGAAAAAATGGCATACTAGTAAAATCGTTGGAAATTTTTTATACGGGGTTCCTAGAGGAGAACGATGTAATGATCCTTATTTTCCGTATATTATTAAATTTAACTGTCAAACATTAGAATACGAACTACAAGATGTTTCCCATTATTGGAAAGATTACGATCAACAGTCGTTCATAACAAATAAAAAATTTACCACTATGGCTAATGTAGGTAATAAATTATATGCGCCGCCATATAGTGAAAATGATAATTTTGACATTATGTTAAAATTTAACGGCTCTAATTGGTCAGCCGAAAGAACTGGTTTAAAAAGAACTTCAAGGAAATACTTTGGTCATACAGTAGCAAAAAATGGAAAAATTTATTTCCCACCGGCAGGTCATGACGAAACTTGGAGCGAAATGCTAATTATAGATTCGCACGACGATACTTGGAAAACAGTAGATGTAGGTCTTGGTAAAGAAAGTAAAAAATACTTTACAGGTTGGGAAAATAGTTTAGGAAAAATATACTGGATACCTAGAGGCGGATGTGTTTGCGAACCAGTAGACCAATGGAAAAGAGACGGCGACCTGGTTGAAATTTTAGTAGTAGATACTAAAGACGACAGTTTCTATAGTGTTGATGTTAGCTCAAGTTTTACGGACAATACAACTATAGAAAAATATAATGCTAGTGTTATTGTAAAAGATAAAATATTTGCTATGCCGTATGGTCAAAGTAGCAGTTTTCAAACTATCTTAGTGTTTGATACGTTACTAGAAAAAGTAATTAAAGAGATAGATCTAAATGACATATAAGGCTTTTCAAGATTTTTATCACGAAGCAAATATACGACATCTACTGCTTACTGAATATAATGGTAGATTAGTTAGTCCGCCATTTGCTACTGAAAAATGTAAAGAATATAGTAAGGTTATGTTATGGAATGGTAATTCTATCGAGTATATAGAGTTAGATCTTCCGCCAGTAACAAGTAAAACCAATGCAACTGCTGTTATTGGGGATAGTTTATGGTTGATACCTTATGGCATATGGGATGAGTTTAATACTGTAGTTCAAATTAAAGATACTACTCCTATATATCATAAAATAAATCAACCAGGCAAAGGTCAATTTTATAGTGTTGCAGCAGGCCCTAACAGTGCATTTAGTTTTCCATTAGGCTATGAAGACACTAGTTTTGGTCTGTACATATATAACGATTCAGTTTCTTCTATAAATTTTGATAAACAATCTCATATTAAACTTCACATGGGATGTGTATATGCAAATCAAAAATTTTGGAGTATGCCTCGCAGTGATTCGCAAGGTTATATTGACCTAGTTAGTTTTGACGGATTAAATTTAGAAAAGTTTCCTATACCAGATATAAATCAATCAGTAACTAGAAAATATACAGATCTAATTGCAGTAAACGATACTCTGTATTCATTACCCTTTGGCGAAACAGAGGGCCTAAACGAAGTTGTTGAGTTTGATACTATTAACAAAACATTTAAACTATATCCTATACCAGGATTAGATTTTGCTAAAAAGTATAATGCGTCTGTGCTTTTAAACAATAAAATAATTGGTGTTCCGTATGGCGACGAATATTGTTTTAACAGTAACTTAGGCATTGTATTTGACACTAGCACTAAAGAAATAAGTCAGTTTGATATAGGTTTAAACTTTGGTGGAAAATATAGATATCGCTGCGGTATCAATTATAAAAATAATGCTTTCTTTTTTCCTAGCGGAACTCCAACTTGTCCTATACTAAAAATAGACGACTGTGGAAATATTCATCAAAAAAAGTATTTAGAAAATACCATGTTAGGTCGACCAATAATCTATAAAGACAAGATGCATGTTATGGCTTGCAACTTAAAAACACATGAACAACAAATACTGTCTTTCAATGAAAATCTAGATTACAAAGTTGAGGTATCACTATGAAGTGTTATGCACCTTGGCATAGTATCTTAGTTAGATTTAACGGTGACATCGTACCAGACGGAGTTTATACGGAACGATACGGAAATATTTTTAAAAATAATCTATCGGAAATTTTAAACAGTGAAGTAGCTAGAAAAACTAAAGATAGTATTAGAAATAATATACTTCCTCAAGAATGTCAACAATGTGTTAAAAAAGAATCTGTAATAGGACACAGTAGGAGAATGTTTTTTAAGGACATTCTTAATCCTATGATTGCACAAGAAAATAACACATACTCAGACAGTTTTCACGATATTAAATTTTTAGAATTTAATATGAGCAATGCCTGTAACTTAAAATGCCGTATGTGTAACGGAATTAGCTCTACAGCATGGATTAAAGATGAATATAAATTGGCAGAATTAAATCCTGCATATGGACGTCCAATTAGTCATCCTGAATTTGGTTATAGAAATTTAAGTGACGAAATCATAGAAAGGTTGTTTGAATATCCTAATTATTTTAAAAATTTATCTTATCTAAGTATAAAAGGAGGCGAGCCATACTTAGAACCAGCTAATAAAAAGATACTTAAAAAATTAATTGACTTAGGTATTTCTAAAAATATTACACTAGACGTAACAACTAATGGAACAATTATAGACACAGAGTTTCATGAACTAGCTAAGAATTTTGGCCACACTAAATGGACTGTGAGTTTAGAAGGTGTTGGAAAACTTTATGACTATATACGAGGTGGTGAAAATCATCCATTTGAAGAATTAGAAAAAAATTTAGAATGCTTTTCACAATTTGACAGAGTTATAATTGCTGTTACTATTATGACTTATAATATCTGTCACCTTAGCGAAATTCAAAAATGGTATGACCCATCTAAAAAAGAAAACTACAGCATATATTTTAATAATGTAGTTGCTACACCGGCTTATTTAAATCCAAGACTTTTACCAAATGACATTTTAAACTATGCAAAGTCTTTGAAAAATTTTGAAAATATAAATTATTCTCAAGACGAAAATCTTAAAAAGCTATTACCTACTTTTATTAATTTTACTAAGGATCTAGACAGTATTCGAAATACTGACGTTTTATCAGTATGTCCAGAACTTAAATCTTTGTTTGTCTAGGATCAACGCAGAGATAATTTATATTAATTGTTGGCGGACTATCTATTAATAATTTAACATATTGTGCGGCTGTAGTTAACAGCATCTTTTCTCTTCCGTCTTTTCTATCTCTTTGACTTTGTGTATTAAGTTCGCCAAATGCAATACAACTTACTCTTGTGTTGTTTTTATTTTCAATAGACAGAGAGCTTAGTTCTTTGCTTCTTTGTTCTAATCTAGATTTAGATTCAAAATAATCTAATCGTTTTTTATTAGTCCAATAAACTGACGTTGTGCTAACATTTATTATATGTTCTAAATTGCAGTTTTCATAAATGCTTTCTAATAATTTTAATTGCCCGTCATTAGGAACATTAGTACTGTTAATAAAAATATTATAGTTTCTTGCTATTTCAGTAATCAGTGGTACATTGCTTAAATCGTAGCCGTTACTGCGAGACACAAATGTTACATCATAGCCTGTAAGAATTTGTGATAGTCCTTGACAAAGCCCTTCATAATTAGGATTTCCAGTAACTAAAATTTTCATAGCTCTTTTCTCAAATAGATATCACTTAAACAGGAACAGCGGTCAGCACCACAAATTAGTACATCAGTTGGTAATGTATAGCCTTTGAGAGATCCAATTTTTCCTCCTTGCTGACAGTCTGCTCTGTAGATATCACCCCACATATCGATGTTAATCATATGTAAGCCTGCCCAGCATTTCCATCCTTTGTGCATATTTTTATTAGTAACAATCAAGTCATTCGCTGTAACGAGTTGATCATTAAACATTAACTCGCCTCGATGCAAATTATAATCATTTAATTTTCTAAAGTAAGGCCATTTTTTTATAATTTCTTTTTGCTCAGGAGTATAACTGCTTACTTCGTTAGTAATGTTGTCACCAGAAGTTTTATCTAACACAACTTTAGGCCATATCGCCAATTTAGAAGTAGATTCAAATAATTGTTTTGCAATCTCTTCTTGTTGTTTAAAATCTTTTAGATCTGGTAACATCATTAAATTAACTGCTACTTCACAATCGACTGCATTAGCAATATTAATAATGTGTTCTGGATTAGCATACTGAGGATGATAAGAAATAATAAACCCGTCAGTGTATTTTGATATTTCTTTATAGTAATCAACAGATTGACTACCATTTGTTAAGAAGCTGAAAGTATGACCTTGCTCTTTTATTAACTTTGCTAGGTCTATAAAATGTTTCCAGTATGTAGGTTCACCCCCACTAAGACGATAGCAGAGATGCTTATTAGGTATTTTAAAGTTAACTACAAAATTTTTTACAGTTTCCCAATCAGGATGACCGGTAGTACCGCTGTGCAGATGCGTTGGACAATAATTACAGCGATAATTGCACTTGTTACTTAATGTCCAACTTACAAGAAACCAATCTTCTTTTGTTTTATCTGCGTATACTAATTTCATTCTGCCATTGTGTTGTTCATAATAAGCGAATGTGTCCTTTCATTTAACTTTACTGTTAATATCAATGAATGTAAATTGTCACTAAAGCTGAACACACTATGATCTTTCTGAAAGTTAATAAAATAAACCCACCCCGGTTCGGGATATACAGGTTTCCCATCAACCATCTGCACATAATTCTCAGGACTGCATCTACCAAAGACTACTAGTAATCTAAAATATTCAGGAGCTGCACCGTGAAAATCTCTGTGTGGAGGGAAAAATCCTCCCTTATCAACTCTTAATAAATGTACCCTACCGATATCAGGTGCAAATATATCTACTAAATTTTTAATACCAGGAATAGCATGATATACTTGGGTAGGTGTCGTAAAATTTTCTTCTTTCATTTCAACATTGTGATATTTTTGCATGTACCCAAAACTGTTTAAATGATAGTTGTCTAGTACATCACCACTGTGACTGGTTACAGGCAGTCCCCAACGATTGTTTACTGTATCTTTTTTTACATTGTACGGACACCAGTTATCTTTAAACTGTTCTAGCTGTCTTTCAACTTCATAGGGATCGAATTTCCATTTGAGCTTAACTGCATCTCCTAAATTTGCTAGACTGTTATACAGGCAGGCTCTAATAATTTCTTCATTGTTCATCGTTGTATATTATCCTTTTGTTACAAAGATGTTCTCTTTTCTGGCGTTTATTTCTGGTTGGCAAGTACAAGCTGCCGTTTTACGGCACATGGTAGGTATAAGATTTGGTGTAAACTTTTCTTTAAAGTCTTCATCAAAAATATTGTACTTAAAATCTAAATCATATAATGGTTGACCGCAAGCTCCTTGCATAAATCCAGTTTTTTCAATATATAACGTATCTATACCAACATTACAGCGCCAACTAAAAAAATAATTTTGATTGGTCAAAGACAAATAATTTGCTTCAACTGTTTTTTTAGTACCATCTTCAAATGTAATTGTAGGTAAAGGATGCACTATCTTAGTACTGCGCCATTTGTACCATAAATTAGTTCGAGGACATACATAGTTTGCCAAAAATTCCTTCTGTTCGTCTGTGTATTGAAGTGATTCATGATGAACTTCCATTGCAGCTATAGGCCACTTGTATGTATTTTCTTCAAGTCTTCTAATAATACCTATACATTTATCCCACTCTTTAGGATCCATTAAAACTAGTGCTATTAAATCAACACGTTTCTTATAAAGAACATTTGCTACTTCTCTAATATGATCTGTGTCAACATACTGATGATGGCAACTAAGCATTACTTGATCTAAATAATGACCGTATTCATTCCACCAGCGTACTGTTCTAGACCCGTTAGATGAAATACTAATTAAACAATCATAATTTTCTTTAAAATATTGTATAAACTCTCCAAAGTTTTTCCACAGTGTTGGCTCGCCACCAATGATATGTAAATAAAACTGTTTTTTATTAAGATGAGTTTTATAGTATTCTAATACATGACCTAAATTTTCTTTAATCTTTTCTAGAGTAGGCCATGGTTGAGTACCTGTATTGCTGCCAGGAAAGCAATACCAACATTTATAATTACACACATCGCTTAAAAATAATTCAATTCTTAAACGACCTGTAGGAATATTAGATTCTACCTTAATTATTCTGTTCATAGCACTCCTTAATGTAGCTTCTACAAACTACTGCCATCATCTCTTTACTCCATAACTCTATAGGATTGCTGTGAACAATTATATGAACTCTAGGTTTATCGCTGTTGTTTCGTATTTCATGCGTGGTGCCAATATCAATTAACTTTGAGTCACCGTTTTTCCAATATATTTCTCGACCGTTAACTTGATAACTAACATCATTAGGATGACTTATTGCTATGTTGACTCCGGCAAGGCAATTACCCTTAGGATAATCTATGTGAGGTAAAACATAGCCGCCAGGTTCAAGTATCATTATACGTATTCTTCCAAATTTAGAAAAAGGAATATTTTTTATTATCCACTCTTTAGTTTTAGGAAAGAAATTACTAATAGAAGTCCAATGCATCTGCTCAGGTAAATTAAATCCTAACTCTGTATAGTAACTGTTGTCATCGGTCATTATAGAACTATAACCATGTAATGTTACTGCTCTCCATCCATTACCGTCATAATCTCTATGTACCATAGATACAGGTATCTTTGGCATTATTTCTTCTGCCAACAGATCTAATTTATTATCTATGTCTAAAGTTAAAGAAGGCTTTTTACTTTCAAATCTTATCCAATAGAAAAACTTTTCTAAAATTTGATCATTAGTTTCCCAACCTTTAAACTGACCTAATTCAGCCATGGCAAAGTCCTAAATCTACTATCAACGTCTTCGTTGCAAATATCTTTAACATTTTTATTATAGTAATAATTACCATTTGCAGACTTCATACTTATATACCAAATTCTTGAATCGTTTCTTAAGCAATTAAGAAATTCATTTTGTTTTTTTACTCTAAGTTCAACATCGTATAAAATAGAACTAGGCATATACAAAAAGCAGTTACTTAGATCAAAGTACCCACAATTACCTTCAATGGTTTTTAAAAACTCATTAACTGCATCTATATTAAAGATATCTAATTGATGATATTGTGATTGAGGTGTTTCTAGAAAACTTTTTGTTTTTTCAAGTGCTAACGGACTTATATCTACTATGTATTGTTTTACTTTGTTTGTATAAGGTAAAAGAAGATCCTTTGATGCTAGTGTTACTACAAAGTCTAAATTAGATTCGTCTACTGGTTCTACATTCTCCGTAGCATTTTTAAAATAGACATTATAATTCATAAGAGAATTAATAACATGAACATCAGTTACGTTGTATGCATAGTCTAAAAAAATAGTTCCTACTTCTGCAAAATTTTTATAGTTTTTATTTTTATCAGTATAATGAACATTATAGTTAGAGAACAGAAGGGCAGTGTGGTATTCAACTAGTCGTTGAGCTATATTGTTTAAGCTAGGGCTTCCGTAATCCCTATGTATCCAGTAAAAATCTTCTTTCACGATAATATACTAAAAATAGGCAGAGCATATTCATTGCCCATATAAAAAACTTTTACAAACTTTTTAGAATTTTGATCAATACGTTCTTCTAAAACTTCTTCATCAGTAATTGACAATTTCCCTAAAGAAATATTTCCTGCTACTTCTAAATTTCCACTGTGCGTAACTTTTAATTTAACCGACATTCCGTCGCTGTCTGTTAATCCAAGAATTAAATCAGTTAATACAGGTTCACCAACAACATAATTTTCAGAAACTTTAAATTGTATTGCACCTACTAATGGAGTTTCTTCGTGTCGATAACCTAAGCTATCTCCTGGTACTGTTCTAGCATAAAGTTGGAGTCCTCCTAAAAAGTCATCTGGTTCAACAGGTAATTTATTATTTTGATCTCCCCTTGACTTTGTTATACCCATAAAAATAGGTTCAGGTCCACACGCACCATCTAAGTAAAGTAATTCTTCATTTTTAGAAGAACGCACTATTAAATGTCCATTTGTGTTCTCGTCTCCCATAAGCACAGGCTCAGTCATGTCTTCTACAGGAATAGGAAAACAAACTATTTTTTCATTTATATTCATAAAAGTGATCCTAATTCACTAAACGTTTTTCTAAAATCAGTATTTCTAGTTTGATCAGTTACTGTTAGATAATCTATCATTGCTGGTAATTTATTTGACCAATCTTCTTCAAACATATATTTGATAATTCCTTCCCAGCGTTGACGTCCGTAAGAATTATTTAAAAATTCTTCTGACTGAACAGAATTAACAAAGCTAGTTATCCTATCAGCTGCAAGTTGTTTTAGTTCTTTGGGCAACACTCGAATGTTTAAGTAACTAGGCAGATAAACTAAATGTAGTCCTATTATTCCAGCGCCATAGGGTGCTAAATTGATTTTTTTAAATCCTGCATTCATTTTCCATTTAGCTAATTCATCAATATAGAGAACATTGAGTGCTTGAACTGCACATGCAAGATTAACAACTACGTTGCTGCCAGTCTTGTCTAACAGTTTTAAATTATTTTCAATGTCTTGCCACTTTGAAGGATATCGAATGTACTCGTTTTTATCTCCATAAGCATCTATGCTAAAATTAAACTTAACTTGTTTGAATTGACCCCACAGATATAACAACCTATCAGAAATTTCTAAGCCATTAGAATTGTATCTAAGTATACAATGTCTCGAGTTACCGCTTTGAACCATAAATTCAAGAATATTGTAGTGCTCTGGTATTAGTAGAGGTTCTCCTCCTGCAAAGTATAATTCTTTAATAGAATTAGCCTGCTTCTTCATTGATTCTAAGAACGAACCTTTCTTATACCAGGTGTAATCAAAATCATAACTCCATGTTTGATCTTGTTTTAATTCTATGTTTTTATACTTAGGAAATTGTACTTTCCATTCTTTTATCCACGAACTGCTGTCATGAGGACTACACATTATACACTTTAATTGACATAGATTACCTAATCTAAGATCAAAATAAGGAATGTTTACAGGAAGACTACCATCATCTTTAGTTTTATCAACAATGCTTTGAATATCAAGACGCTCGCGCCAAACTTTAGTTTCCCATACTCTCTTACTGTCAATTCCGTTAGCTTCTTCAGCAAAACACTTTTTGCAACTTTCTGGAATTTCACCTCTTAACATCTGAAGTCTTGTGTTTTTCATCTGAGACGAGTTCCACACTTCTTCTATAGTATGGTCACGAAGATTCATTGTTACACCGTTTTCCTTAACAAGACCTTCTTCTTTACTATCTATTAGGCCAGCACCACTAGCATTAGCAGTACAGCATACACGCACATCTCCATTAGGTCTAGTAGCTAGATGTATCCATGGTAAGGGACAGAAAGTTTTACTCATATTTTATATCCAATCACCATAAATCTTTTATACTTAGGTGTTTCAAAATTTGATTTGTTTAAAATTATACTTAAAGAAAATTTATTTGCTAATTCGTCTTCTGAATTTACACAATTAATGTGTTCGTCTAGTTCAAAATAATTATTGCTTTGAACAACTACAAAAGTATTTGAGGGGATTTTATCAAACCACTGTTGTAGCTTTTCATCTGTAACGTGTTCTGTGCTAGTGTTTATAACAATCGTAGGGCGTTTAGTGTATTGATATTCAGACATGTCACAAGTTTCTGCAATAAATCGTCCTTCCATTTCCTGTCTCTTGTTTACTGTACTAGCTGTTTCTTTACAGTAGGGATCAATATCAACAGATGTTATTGTTTCAATATCTAAGTTACTGTTAAAAAGCAGACTTGCTAACACACCGTTCCACCCGCCGTGTATTACAATGTGATTTTTTGAAGTAGAAAATATAGATTTTTCTAAATTTTCAATTAGCCAAACTTTGCTTCTAACTTGGCCTTTCCAGAAGCTTTCGAGTGTTCGATATCTGTCGTTGCTATTACGTATTGCATCCATCCAGAAAAGAACATCTTCTATTTCGACTTTCATCTTACAAACTGCTCCCTCAATTTATCAAAACTTCCGCACTGCTTGGAACACTCTTTCAATCCTGTAGTAGTCCAGCAGCCTTTAATCTTTTCAAAGTAGCCGCTGTCAAAAATTTCACGTAATGAAGTTTTGTGTAGATTTGGATTCTGATTGATCTTAATCTTATAATCAATCCTAGAATCAGTAAAGTCTGGTAACCAATCAAGATCAAGCCAGCAACACGGAGTCACATATCCAGTTGCACTAACATACAATTGATTGTCTTCTTGCGCTTTACAGTTTATCTGCGGAAGTTCTTCGTACTGTGCTTTAGCAGCAGGAATGATCATCTCATTGCTTTTTGCTGACGGATATAGTGTATGAGTTAATTTGTAATTTTCATCAATGACATCAAACTTTCCGTTCTTAAATCTAGTAGTATGCTTTGCTGTAAAAGATTTAAAACCTAAGACTTTACTAATTTGTTCGCAGGTATTAACTTGATGTTCATTATGTTTGAATATTAACATATGCCATTGTGCTGACCCACCTGCGGCAATAAATGCCTTTGCATTTTCTATAATTTTATTAAAGTCAGTATCAACTCTATAAAGATGATGTGTATCAACTAAGCCGTCAATGCCAAAAATTACATCAACATTAACCTTTGCTAATTCTTCCCACCAGTCTTTAGATCTTGCACTTCCATTGGTGTGCATAGCTAACTGTATATTAGGATTAACAGATCTAAGATATTGAAAAATTGCTAGTGTATCTTTGGCAATTATAGGATCTCCTAAATTGCCGCACATCATTAAATGCCCAAGCTGTTTGATAAATTTTTCATCAAACCATTTCTTAAATGTTTCAAGACTAACTTCGTCTAGATCTAAACCGGATAGAAGAGGCCCTCCATGAATACGACGAGGACACATAGGACATCTTGCTTGGCACTTTGAAGTGACTTCTAAATGTATTGATGTTATATCTTCTAATTTGTACATGTTTTCATCTTTGGTAATTTACTGTCAGCACTTGATACACAGGTTTCTGTTTTGCAAATCTTAGGAGAGCTAAACAATTTAAAGCTGCTGTCGAGCGTCCCCAAAGGTTCTTCTCTACAGCTATAAGATCTTTTAATTTCATTTTCTCTAATAACTATACCCTGATATCCAGCATTGCACATCCAACCTTTAAATTTATTAAAACCAAATGCATTAAATCTTTCTGCTTGGTCCATAAAATACTTATTACCGCTGGAATCATTTAGTTCTATTTGTGTTTGCTCTTCGCCCCCAACATGCTGAGGAAAACCCGTTTGTAAAATGTTTAACTGTTCTGGTGTATATCCATTGACAACAAAACTAGCAGTAGGATCACTCTGAGGTTTCAGTGTTACATTAATACCTCTGTCAAACAGCCGTTGACATCTTGCATAATATTCTTCAAACCGTTCTGGAACCATAACCTGATTAACAGTTAGTAGTACGCCTCGGTTAATTAATTGTAAACACTTATCACCAAATTCCTGTTCTTTTGCAAACTCAGAATGAAAACTAGCTGTAATACTTCTTCTATTTAGGTTTTCAGTAACCAATAACCACCTGTCCCACCACTTACTGCCTGGGCTTAGGTTTGTTGTCATGTGAATGCTTTGATATTCAGGCGATGTGTCAGCTGCATAATATTCTATCAATTCACCAAACTGTTTGTATGCAGTTGGTTCGCCGCCACTGAAACTAAAATGAAAATCAGTAAATCCGTTTTCTCGAGCCTGACGTTTTATTTCGTCAATCGTCCGAGTATACACTTCAAACTGTTTGTGATCTGGGGTGTCGCTGCGAGCATACGGCCAGCAGTAAGAACAGTTATAATTGCAGAACCTAGCAAGAATCCAAGAGACTGTAAACAATCGACTGTTGATTAAAGTCTTTTGCCCAAAATGAATTATTTTATCAAATGGTATTTCTTGAAAATTGCTCATATAACCAATCAAAGTCGTTGATCTGTTTTAAGACACTAGGTGTAGACTTATGAAGATCACCGAAAGCACAGCCACTATGAGCACCATGAATAGCATAATTTCCAAAAGGTCGGTCATGTCCGACACTTTTCCAAATTTCCAATCTTTCATTAGTCTCATCCTCGTTCTGTCTGTTAATAGTTCTGCTTGCTAACTTTGCACATTCTCTAAACGCACTTTTCCATGTGTTAAAAGGATCAGTATTAAATGCAGTAATATTTGAAATTTCACTCATTGCTTTAAAGTCTGAAGAAATACTAGTAGTCATATCAGGATAACTTACATCCATATTTAAGGTTAATAATCTTGGAAGTAACTTTATTCCCCCGTAACCATATTCTAAATCATTAACAGGATTACGACTACGCCACACATGAACTGTTGTTAAATCCCATTCAGGAACTTCATAATTAAAATTAAAGGTTGGAAGTACCTGAGCATCACCGTCTACAGCCCAGAACATTTTTGTAAATGATTTCTTTGCTGCTGCTATATGTGCTTGATGAATACCTTTTACACCAGATACTCTTTTAGCAGTTGGAAATCTGTCCTTTAATAATTTCCAATTGTTCTCAGCATTAGGCTCGTTATAACTTATGAATACAATATCATACATAACTGATCCTAAAAGGAATACTCGTATTTTTCTATGTCATGCAAGAAAATTCTGTGTATAGTGTTTTTTGTTTGTTCATTATAAAATGATCTGTAATCAAATTCAAAGTCATCAATGTCTAAGGGTCGATCTGTACAAAAATACTCTTGTACTGCTTTGAAGTCGTTATTAATTGATTCAGATTTTATAAGAAAATCAACACTCTTATTATCTGTTTCAAGCCAGCGAGATTGAAGATCTGTAGGATGGTATGAACCCTTTATTACTGTGCATGTCTCCATACTGTTTACGTAGGTTTCAAAAGAAGTAAAATCAATACCAGAAAATCGTTCGTTAACTTCTTTGATTCCAGGATATCCTTCTGGAGGATCAATGGTCATTGCATAGGACCATGCTGTTCTTGCCCAGGGGTTTGTTACTATGCCTATAGTTTTAACTCCCGGGTAAATATCTTCAACTTCTTTAGCAGTTAATCGGTCTTGCTCAATTTCAAGGTCTCGAATGAATCGAAACTTAGCATTACTGTCAAGGTCTACCCACTTATAGATGTCCCAAAATCTAATAGGAGTTCTAACTGGCATTATGACAGTGAAAAATGAATCGTCATTTTTGAAGGTCTGTGTCATTTATTATCTCATCAAACATTCTAATAGATCTAGAATAGTAAAAATTATACATTCTTTCTCGACAAAAGTCAACATTATTTTTAAATCTCTGTTGATTATCTAGCCAAAGTTTTTTTGTTCTGCTATTATTAGTGAGCAACTCTTTATTACTTAAAATGGCATGCTCCAATCGTATAGCAGGATCATCAATTTCATCGTAACTATGGTTAACTATATCATCAAACATATCTAAACCCATGTCTCTTAAAAATTGAACACTACCTTTGCTACAAAGTAAAATAGGAAAAGAACAGCCGTAAATACTGTGTAAAGTTTTTTCTGTTAAGTTGAAGCAGGATTCAGTAAAACTTGTTTCAGATATAATTTCAACAAAAGTATTTCTGTAATAGTCTGATAGTTTGTTTTTAAAATTAGAAACATTATCATTGTTGTTGTTATGATATATTTCTTTGCTATCGTTTAAACTTAGGTCGGAGGATTTTAAAAGTTTAAAACCTTCGGAATAAACCTTTTCGTTAGACACCTTCCATTTAGTATAGTCAAAAAGATCTTCAATTGAATCCTTGAACATACAAGAAATTAAACCGTCATTGTTCATTCTCATACCATATAACAAAGATACTAACATAGCTCTATGAGATCTTTTATTTCTATTAAGACTTAGAAAAGTTTTATCGCTGTTAATATTCTTATCAAGAATAGGTTCAAGTGTTTGATATTCTTTTTTATGATTAGTGATATCCCCGCCCCACGGAATTATTTTAACATTAGGCCTATCAATATATGAACTTAAATTTTCAACAGACGTAAAAAGAATAAACTTTTTATCATTGTAAAAATCAAACATATCATCAAGATAAACTGATATAGATGGTAGCTTATCTGACCAATAGTTAAAATCGCCAGATGTTAGATGATCTTTTATTCCTAATAGAATTAAGTCTGATTTGATCCCTTCAGCTATACGACTCCTATAATACAGCTCTGTTTCAAAATACCATATACTATCATCTACAGGTTGCTCAACATATTCAGGTATAGCTAAGTTTGATTTAAGAGCATAAGTAGGATCTAATACTGCTGACCAGAGATAAATGGGGCTTTTTGGTTGCTTTACTTTTGAAACTAAATCAACGAATAGTCTAAAAGTAAAAGAATCTCCAGGAGGGCGTTTTAGAATTATCATTTAGGAGGCCAGACTTTCTCATGCGTATATCTATAATAGTAATTATAGTCAGTGTCTATAGCACACAAGATAATATGGTTCTCTAATGTTTTGATACGAGGAGTTGAAGGCTCTTTTCGCTTGTACTGGAAGTATTCTTGATCTTTGTTGAATTCAAAAATATACTTTTTAAATGCATTCTTGTTTGTGAGTATAGTGTCGCCTATCCGTTCATTGGTTCCAATCGTTGCAACCATCCAATCCTGATATTCATCACTGTTAAACCACTGAAACATGTTATTTTTTAAAAACTGATGAGTGTCTAAACCGCTGCTAAAGAAGCAGGGAGTATATTGCCAAAGAATGTTATATAGAAGTTTTTCATGAAGCCAATTAAACGTCATCCACCATAAGAAATCATATATGGTTTCAACTTCTAAATTATTTTCTTTAAGCGAACGAACTATCCTCTTATAAGTTTCTATACCGTCTTGCTCAGTTGTATATTCACTAAAATATTTAATTAAGACATCAATATTTTCTTTCCAAGGCTTAGAATAATAACCCGGATAGCTTTTATCAAATCGATCTATCTGAAGGTATGTAACACTGTCGCCGGCGTTTCCATCAACATATATAGAATTATGAGAAAACAGTACTTCTCCAGAAAAGAATTTTTCAACAGCCATAGTCTTTATTTTGCCGTCAATATAGCTGTCATACATATGTTTGTTTTCTACAATACTTGAATCATTTAAAACAACAATTAATTTTTTTAAATCTTCAACAGACCAATTTTTTAAAATTGAACAAAGGATTACTGTTGAGTCTATTCCTCCACTCCAGAATAGATAGACATTTTCATAATTAGCTGCTTGACTTAATAATTCGCTAGCTCTCTGATCAGTTATGTCTGTAAAATTTATAGATTTACGAAATTGTAAATTAGGAAGGTAGCTGTAAAGAGGATTCTTATGTAATTTAAAAAATGATGTTTCTCGATTAAATCTAGGATACGCACCGCCCGGATTTGAATATATTCCAAACAGAGATTCTAATCTTGACTTAGAATCTAAATTCTCTATTATTGATGTTCTATGAAAAGAAGTGTTTAAAATTAGATGATGGTTAACGTAAAAGAGATCAGTCTCAAGTAAAGGAAACTGATCTCTTGTTTGATCTAAATAGATAAACTTGCCAGGCATTAAGTTCCAAGTTGGCGTTCGGTCTTTGTAATTTTTGCAAATGCAAGATAATTATCAAGATTTGTAATTTCTTTAATTACATCTGCATCTGCTGCCCAAGCATCATATGCTTCCTTACTTGCAAAGTTAAGCGTAGTTACCCTAGTTAACGGGTTGGGTTCAAAAATGCCATAAGTCACTCCGTGTCTAGCTAGCACAGAACTCCATGTTGGCGGAAATTGATACCAAGGAACATCGGCACTTGGACGCTCTTTTTTACTTTCTACTTGAATGGTCATGTTGTTGTGTCCTTTAAAAGATTATGTGTATATTTATGCAATTTTAGAGGTCAGCTTTTTTATAATCTCTTCTACAGTGTAAATCCTATCTATAGCATCTACTGCATTTCCAGCAAATATTAACCCCTTATTTCCAGAAGCGATACCTTCTTTAAGAGCAAGTGTGTTATTAACATTATCTGATTCCAAATTACTAAACACTAGTCCTAGCTGATTAAGATTGTTATCTACTTTTGATAAATCTTTTTTAGTTGATTTTACTAGTGCATTTTTTGATTCGATACTTAAAATACTTTCTCTAGATGCTGCAAAGAGTGTACCGCATCCCACTGCCACTGCGCCAGCTTTTAAATAGTATTCTACCTGATCACAGTTTCCTATGGCTCCAGTTGGCACTAATCTTGCATTAGGTGAATCGGTTATATGGAAGTCAAACAGTTCTTTTGTACTGGCTGACCCTGGACGACCTGCGCCGTCATTTCCCTTAATGAAATAAATTGTTTCCATATCCACTATAGGCTTGTAATCATACCTAAGAGATATTTTAAAACAAGATAAATCCTTTAAAATTTTATCAGTTATTTTTCTCCAATTCGATCTGGTTTCATCTGAAATTAAAGGATCCTCATTTACATATCTAAAAATATGAGAAATTCGTAACTCTTTAATTTTAGCTATCAAATTAGAGTTGAAAAATAACTTTTCATCAATGCCTAAGATTAGGTCTGATCTACCAGTTTCAGCTACAAACTTTTCTAAAGCTGTAATTATTTCTTCAGCTGAATTATAACAATAACCGCTTATGCTAGGAAAACCCCCAGCCTTGCTTATTGCAATAGCTAGGGATTCTTCCGAGACCTGATTCATCAATACCGATATTATCGGATATTGAGAATTAAACAGGTTGAAGTTCTGCTGTTTTACCCCAGGCAAATCTGTTCCAAACTCTTTCATGTGTGTAATAAAGAACAATGTTCATTAGAGTTGCAATTGTTAAGAATGCTGCGGCAGCTTTCCACGATCCTGTAAGAATATACGGAATAAGAAAATTATTCATTGTAATTAACGCTCGCCATGTTACTGACTTACTAACAGTTCTAGGATGACCGTCAATGAACATTAGCCCATCCTTAGGTTTTCTATTAAACTGGAAAAAATTCCAAACTCGCTCATGTGCCCAAAACAAAAATAAATTAACCACTGCTGCTACACCGACTATCTGAGCACCTATTACCCAAGATCCGGTAACGATAAAGCCATTAATTAAATGACTGCATGTAAACATTATTCTAGCTGTTATTGCTTTGGCAACACTTCGCTTTTGCGCTTCATTCATCTTTTCCATATAGTCTCCGTTATAATTTATAAAAACCTGTCGTATGTGCTGACAAGCCGTTACTGATGTCATTATCGATCATGTAATCACTATCAGTATTGTCACGTAAATAATTTATCACTGAAGTATAATTTCCTATCTGTTTCTGACTAGCTGATTTCCAGAACCATTCATCCATAGGACGTATGACCTTAGAGTTAGGCTTTTCGGGATCCCAGTCAATTTTTAAATCCGGTGAATAAATTATAGAATGTAATAGAGGTCGAAATGTTCCTATATGTTTTTTCATAGTGCTCATTATTTGAGCTTTTGCTGTTGCACTAGTTTCGCAATAGGCTTTAATTAATTGTGCCTGTTTTACTACTATCTGCGGTAAGTCAGGTGTCCAATAAAAAAATTCAGTGTGATATAAGTTGTTAAAAATTTCACTCATTGTATAATCAACAGGCGGGGAGTGCATTGCTGATACATCAGAGAAATAAGCAAAATAATCAGAGCCATTAGAATGAACTAACGGCTTATCAACACCTAGTATCTGTGCGCAGGATTTTCCTTGCATACAGAGATTAAGGATATGAGGTTCAGTAACCTGCGATATCTGTCTTCCGATGCCCGATGGACTGATATTTGTTCCCATAGGTATTTCGTCAAACCAGTTATCTTTAGACAACAGATCTAAAAGAGGCTTTGCAAAATCTTGATATCTAATTTTAGTATTAGGATTTAATTTTACGTTATTTAGAGTAGGAACTGCTTGATACTTTATTTCACTGTAAATATTTAAATTACTTTTATCGTTAACATCAGAATACTGTTTAACTTGAGGTTCAGGATACTGCATAACAATTTCATCTAAGAATATGTTGTTATCAACAAATGTTTTTAAAATATTTGTACTGTCAGCACCACCACTGAAATAAAGAACAAGATAATCATATTTTTCTCTTAACTGACGAGCTCTTACCAAGTATAAAAAATCCAATGACTCTGCTACTGGAACTGTCCAATCAATCTTTGAGTATGTGTCGTTATTAAAAATCCAATCAACTTTATATCCGGTCCTTTTACTTTCTAAAAGTGCTAGAGTTTTGTTGTGAAATTTTTTCCAACCTACACGGTAATAACCTAATCTATCTGTAAGCATTTATTTTCTCAAACAATAAATTTTATCTGTTATTTTATACCAATTGGTATCAGTGTCTAAGTCTACTGAAGTACTGTCCATATTTACAGAACAATCAGTATGTGTTAAAACATTTATGTTAGGTATTTCATTTACAGCATCATATCCTAACGGTCTAATTTTAACACAGTTATCCCAAGCAACTCCTAACACATAAACATTTTTTATTAAAGGATTTAATGTTAAGTAAAAATCTAATTCCCAACCCCAAGTCATTGAAAGTTGCATTTTTTTATCGTTGACGTACTCAAGTATTAAGGGGTGAGTTTTCTCTTCAACAAAATCATTTTCTCTTTGAAAATAATAATGATGTATATGATTAAGGTCTTTTATTTTTCTAGGATTTTGATCGTTATGAAAAATCTTTCTATAATTTTTGTACCAAACAAACTTGTTTGTTTGCATTTCTTTTTTACAATTATAGGATGCCAACACCACTGTTTCAATACTGTCATTGTCGTCTAAAAAGTTTATAATGTTCTTGTATGTTCTGTTTGCTGCACTGTTGGCAGCATCATTAATAAACCAACAATCAATTAGTATTGCTAAACTAGGCTGGTCAATCATTCAAAGTGCCTTACAATATCAGGAAATGTTTCTCTCCAATTTAGCTTTCTAACAGGATCCCAAACAGAAAGATGATGAAGCATATAATGAGGATCTTTAACTGGCAACTCTCTTAGAACATTACTAATAGGATGATGTTCACCTAAGGTTTTCCATATTTCTTCTCTTAAACTCATAGGCGTACATGCAATGTCAAGAGTGCCTTCTCCTCTAATAAAATTACAATTAATTTTTTTACCTTTATGTAATCCATGTGTGTGCGTACTGAAATTAACATCTAACCATTCAACTAGCTCCAATAGATATAAAGCGTTTAATGGTATTGCACAACAGTTTACATGATATTCTACGTTAGGAGGAGTATCATCTCTAAAATGAATAATATTCCTTGAAACTTTGTCCCACTTTAAAGGCCATCGTATGTAATAAAATCTATCATCAATACCGTCAGCACTTATACCAATTTTTACTTCTTTAAATTTTTCCCACAGTTTTAAAACATTTTCATCTGGAAAAATACTACCATTAGTTGTATAACGTATAACAACATCCGACGGATCTTCAATTCTATTAAGGAACTTTAGGTGTGTGTCAGTTAAAAATGGCTCGCCACCCCAAAAGTGAAATTCTTTCACTGTAGAAAAATCTACGCTAGACTGAATTAAATCAATTTTAGAATCAATTTGAGTTTCAGGTTGAATGTGTTGATAGTTTTTGTCTCTATTAGCAACTTCATTTCTCCAGAGACTGCTTTGATAGGTTCCACACTGTATACAAGCTGCATTGCAAGTAGTATCTAATACTAACTCTAGTTTATGAATGTCGCTCCCAATACCGTGAGGTATATCTCTATTCATAAACTGTCTATGACTAGTTCCGTGTGTCTTTTCTTTTAATTCACACTTACTACACCCAGGTAAAAATTCTTTATCAGAGTTAATGAATATTTCTCTGTGCTTCTTATATAATGTAGGATGAAATGGAATGTAATGGTCGTACAAGCAGCATGGATTAAATGTCAAAGAATTTGACTCTCCAGGTATCCTGAAGCTTAGAGCATTACTCATTGCTTTACAAAAAAGATTCTGCTTGCTCATTGAAATCTTGTATTTCCGTAGTGTATAACTTTACATCCTGGAATAGATCCAATCGTCCTCCAAGGATCTAAAACAACACTGCCTGACTCGATATTAAAATAGAATTGATCTGGTTTAACTTCAACTCCTGTGCCAAAATAGGTAACAGCAGGATTGTGTGCCATTAGTATTACAGCACGGCCAGACCAATTATCTTCTGTTAAAGGATCAGCATAAGATACCTTAACACCTTCAGCTTCAACAAAGTGTCCCACTAATTCAGAATAAGATCCAATAGTGTAAGGTACATACGGCTTGTAGGCACGACCATGAATGACCACAGGAAGGTTATGCTCCTTAGATAGTTTTACTAGTTTTAAAGCCATATTCTTAGCCTGTTGATCTCTACTGTGCATGATAGCATGAAATAGATCGTAACCTAGATCTAAACGTTCTGCAAGATAACGTAATGCAATGTTATCTCTAGGATGGCATGCACCTGCATCTCCCATTCCTGCTGTTAAGTAACGAGGTCCGGTAATTCGCTGTGTTGCTGCTTTTAGTGCATCAGTAACTACATCAACATTAATATTTCCATTCTTTTCTGCAACGTCTTGTATCATGTTAACAAGACCAATCTTTGCACTAATAAATGTATTGTAGAAAATCTTAATTGCTTCAGCTTCGTCCCATGTACCTACATTGATTTGAGGATCGTTTTCCATTAAGGGTTTATAAAAATCAATTAATAGACCTGCATCCCCAGTTCTACTTCCATCTTCTGTTCCTATAATTAAGCATTCTGGATTAACCATATCCCATTTTACAGATCCCATAGCAATAAGGTAAGGATTATAAATGAAACGTGCGTTTGTAATTCTAGGTGCTAAATGAGCACGTACTGTTCCAGGTAAAACTGTAGATATTAACACTACCAACTGACTCTTGTTTACATGTTTGTTGATTTCTGTTAACACATCTTGCACAATGCTATAATCAAAATCTTTTGGTGGCATATTAGCAATCGGCTTGCTTCCTCCATATACCGGATCATGCGGTGTTGGTACTGCTACAAAAATTAAGTCTCGACCTGCAACTGCCTGTTCTATTGAGTCTAATAAGGAAATTTGAGCAGATGGATCTTTGATTACATCATAACCGACAATGTCGTAGTGTTGACTCATAACTTCTGCACACGGTAGACCTAATTTACCACATCCAATCATTGCAACTTTCATTGTTTAGTCCTTATTAATTTATTTTTAAACTGTAACTTATCTAACCACTCATTGGCTAAATTTAGCTCTTCGTCCGAACAATTATTAATCCAATTACGATGAAAACCAATCAACGGGCACTCGTTCAATTGATCTGCATCTATTAAGGAAAATTTTTCATTGTTCCAAAGATATATGCTCTTTATTCTTTTATTTAACGATTGTTCTTTAAGAGGTTTGTACTTCTGAACTAGTGTAGAGTACAATAGGTATTCGTTAACATGAACTGGATTTTTAAATGTGGTTTGATACTTACTGTTACCTAAAGAAATGAGCCATCTTAACAGCTTATCCAAAGAATCATCTTGATTTAATAGGTCTCCATCTATTACATAGGGACACAAACAATCTAAGTGCAAATAACTGACAGGTATTCCTATTTTTTTAGCATATACACGAATAGTTACATGATTTACATTAACAGTTTCAAATTTAGAATAATCAGTAATTAATCCGTTACCGTGCTGTTCGCTATAATCATTTAAATTTATTGGCGATTTAAAAACATGTTTTGTATCAACTATTAGATATTTGCCTTTTATAAATTTTGAGATTAATAGTTTAAACACTTGCTGTGAATAATATCCACCTGCGCTCATGTATTGTAAAAAATATTTTTCATCAGAAAAAGAAACTAAATTTAATTTATGATTTGTATAGTACGGCTCTAGAATTGTTTGCCAAAGATCTAATCTAGGCTGTAGTTCATTAACAATTACCCAATGAGTGCAGGTGTTGACACACTTTTGAATGCTCTCCGCTTGAAGTAGCATCTGATTTAAATCATCAAAACATGTTACTGTAACTAAATCCATTAGACTTACTTAATATTAGTCATTATATGACTAACCCATCGATCTATACCAGCTCTTGACGGATGATTATCTAGTGCGTAACCAAACATAGTTCCTTGATATTCACTTTGAATACCTTGTTTATATTCAATACTTGATATTACATAATTATTTGCAGTATTAAGTTTTCTTATTGCTTTTGATATATCATGTGTAACAGAAAAAATTGTAGGAATATGTTTTTCGTAAACTAGTCCATAGAATGATGTACAGCAAAGATTTAGATAAGGATACTTTTTTAGCAAAGTAGTATCTATATCCGAGCATCCGCCTGTTACATTTATACGAATTCTATATTTCTTAGCTATTTCATTTAAGTTAAAATAAAAAAAGTCTATCAGTGCTTCGCAAAATGTTTTATAATCAACTTTGTTAAATATTGAATAGTAAAAATCTACAGAATCAAAATTTATCTGAGGAATTACCGTTCTCATTGCCTCTGTCTGTATTACTAAAATTGATGTATTCTGTTCTTTTAAACTTTGTATTGATTCGCTTTCAAGACGTTCTTTTAAAAAAATTAGAATATTATTGTTAGAAGCACCACCTCTTGAAAAATTTTCAACGGTTGTAAAATGTTTTTCAAAAGATTCTGTAAAATAATTATCTCCTTGGGTTTCATAAAGATAAGTACCGTCAGGTAACGTCCACGCTCCTCGACCCCAACTGTCACCAAAAATTAACAAACTTTTCTTTTTCATTAAAGTATTTCTTTTAATTGCGGATATAGATAATTGTCTACATAAAATTTATGAGATTCTGGTAGAGGATGTACTCCGTCTTCATAAAACTCGAGTTTATTATCTCGCGTATATTCATACAATCCCTGAGTATCCTTCCAAAATATCCAGTTTTTAAAATCAATCATTTTATATAAAGGAGTCACATTTCTATAGTAATCTCTAGTTAACGTAGAGTTATTTGGATAGTGAAGAATATCCATATACGTTTGATTTATTAATTTAATATTGTTTGTTTTGCAAAACCACTGTAGTCTTAAAAAGTTTTCATAAGATTCTATTGCAAGTGCTTGTGGAGAAAAGTATCTTAATATTAAATCTTTTTTAAATCTATTAATATTTTCATTTGCAAATGTACATGCAGCAGAGCCTGAAAGATATCCATCTTCAGATGTTTTACTATGTTTATTTTTTACGTTAGGTTCGTTATCTAAAAAATTTACAGGATTAGGATGATCATTTAAGTGATTAATTAACTTATGAAATCCAACTGTGTCTGCATCTACAAAGCAATCTTTTCTATCAATACCTGACCACATAACTGCAACTAAAATTTCTTTAGGATCTATTCCTCGATCAAGTAACAATTGTGTTTGGTATATAGAAGACTTTGCTATCCAATGATTACCTGAGCTTCCTTGGCCTCTATTATAAAGTTGGGCATTTAGGGAGTCGGCAAGATAGTGAGGCCAACGAAGTCCGTGATTATCACTAAAACTACATCCTGCTGTTACTAAATGTTTGATCATAATAATTTATAAATCTCGGGAAACTGTACTGGCCTGATCTTGTCTAGCATTCTCAAATACTCACGTGTTTGATCTAACAGATCACTCCAGTCTTCACTCATCATAAATTCCACAATTGAAGACCATTTTTGTATTTCAGGATTGTCACTGTGTTTGGACATAAAGTTATTCAACTTTTCAGCTATCTGTTTTTTAGATTCTAGTGGAAGAACCTTAGTACAGAGATATCTTGGCCAATGCAATGTTGCTGTATGGAACGGTGAAGACAGAGTTCGTTTACCAATCTTTTTGTAGTTCTGCGCCCAAATCCATTCAGCAAATTCAGGAAGATAGTTTACATTAAGAGCCTGTACCGTGCAATTAATATCTAGGATGATATCACCGCCGGTAGTATTGTCATAAATTCTTAAGTGCTTTTCAATGTCTTCCCACTTTGCTGGATAACGAATATAACTGTTTAGATCTTCATGTGCATCAAGACTTACCATAATATGAGCTTTCTTAAAATGCGTCCACAATTCTAGCAGTTCTTCGTCAATCATTGTACCATTAGTATGGTATCGAATTTCAACATTCTTAGCATGATCAATTTTTACTAAGTGTTTGATTAATTCTTTATGTTGTTTAATAAGAATTGGCTCACCACCACCAAAAATTAGATCTCTAATGTTGTGTGCTGACTCATAAAAACTGTCCCAAAACTTTTGATTCTTGTACCACTCGAACTGTTCTATAACAATATTACTTTTGTGTTTCCAATCCCACTTAGCTTCTGTAGTTAAATTTTCAGCTAAAAATTTTGAATCATTAAGCCACTTACTACTATCGTGCGGTCTACACATAATGCACTGCAAATTGCAGGTATTTCCTAATCTAAAATCAACACTTACAATTCCACTGTCAATAGAACCGTCGTCATTTGTATCAGCAACAATTTTTCTTAACTCGTGTAGTTTGATAGGACTCCAATTATTTGCCCATACTTCATTTTCATTTTGTCTGTGACTCTTTATGCCTGCTGCTTCTTCTTTATAGCAGTTAGTACAGTAGGAAACTTCTTGATCAGAAAGCATTTTAAGTCTAGCATCTTTATACTGAGGACTATTCCATACTTCGTCCCAAGTCATGTTGTTTAAATTTAACTCTTTAATTGGAGAAGCTACACAACATAATTGAACTGCACCATTGGTCTGCGTTGCGCAATGTATCCATGGCATAATACAAAATGTTTTTGAATTTCTCAACTTATCAAAGATGTGTGACATTAATTTTCTCCATGCAGGCTATTGTAAAGGTCCTGCTTTAATTTATCATAGATTTTATATTCGTAATTATTTTTTAGAACAATATAATTATGTTTAAAAATTGGTTTCATTTCTAACATGAAATCTTGTAATTGTGATTCAGGTAGACTTACAAATTTTTTAATACTGTCAACTGTCTTGTACATACGCTCTTTATCGTTTTCTATAGTATCGTATGATTCGTCTATAAAATCGCTAAAGGTTTGATATCCTAAATCTCGCATAAGTTTAAGTGTTCCAGGGCGAGCAAAGGCTATAAATGGTTGGAAGAATATAATAGGTTTGAAAATCTTTTCACTTAAGAAAAGTGTATTTTCTCCCTGGGCTCTGTTTTCAAAAAATGTTTCCGTAACAATATACAGATAACTAGAATAATATTTTTCTACTTTACCCCATTCATTAGCAGCAGGATTGTCAACTTCGGGATTTATCCCGTCTTCGTAAGACAATGGCAGTAACGGCTTAATTTCTGTTTTATATTTTTCAGCTAATTCAGGATACTCACTTAAAAAGTTTTCTTCAACCCAATTTTGATACCAATCACTATAACTGCCTTTTAGAGCGCAGGTTAATATTCCTTGATCTCTAATATCAAACAAACTTGTTACCGCTGCATATCTATGAATTGAAGGACGTCTATTTAAACAAATAAATTTGTTTGGCCTAAAATTAGATACTGCAGACCAGCTGCGTTCAAAATGTTCATGAGTAGAATAATTAGCAAATATCTGTCTTTCCCAAGTATTAAAAGTAATAGTTTTATACTTTGCATGAGGAAAGTAATTAGCCGAAACAAATATTATATGCTCATTATCTAAATTAAATTTAGCTTTAAGAATATCTGCTAAATCATCCCACCAAGACCAAGTCCATCCTTCAAACGGACAGATTAACATTAATTTACACTGACCAGCTTTTACTCTTTTAATAATTTTTCGATGTATCTCGATTTGATTAAAAATTTCCTTTACGCTCCATAAACTAACAATTATAGGATAATAAAATTTTTCATCTTCGGGTATAGCTGTTGTTTTTTTAAAGATAGAGTCAAAATCACTCCATAGAGCATATAGTCCTGTTGGTTCCCAATTAGGGGCAAGGTGTGGTAAAATCTGATCTTTTTTAAAACCGTTTACATAAAAGATTTGATCAGATTCATATTCTAAGTATAACAGTGTTTTATATTTGTCCTGTTTTTTCATAGCCGTTCAATGAATCTTTGATTATCTGTTCTAGCAGGATGTTCATACACTGTTTTAAAAAATTTACTTTGATCCGGTGTTAATATTTCACCAATAGGAATACTTAATTTTTCACTAAGCTCTCTGCCAAGAAATTTAATTCTCGAATCAATAACAGGTTCTTCCAAACCTTCGAACTCTTTTGACCATAAGTCATTTAGATATTCAAAATCCCTCACATTAACATAATCCCAATCAGTGAGCATTGTTTTGTACAAGCCTTCTCTGGCTCCTAAAATTGCCCACTTGCCGTTTTCTACATCAGACCCTACCATTGACCAAATGTAGAGCCAATGTAAACAGCGCCAATGATTGTTTAAAAACTCTTCTTTCGAAGGTTTTATTCCTCTATCAAGTGCTAACTTAACACCTTCTCTAAATCCTGCTCTCCATGCTTGTGCAGGCGTAGCATTATTATACACGTCTGAATAACAGCTATTCATCTGTATGTACTGCACATCCCAGCAAAAGTCAACCTGAGCATGCTTGTTATTAGGATCAGCAGCTTCGTGAGTCCTCATGTTAAGAACAAAGTCTTTGGGCCAACACTTAAGGCCACCGTTACCATACATTAAGCCATTAATGGCGTTTCTGCCACTCCAACTAATTACGCAATTAGTAAGATCGGTGTGTTCCTTAAAATCTATTTCCTGATTTAAAAAATCTTCTCTAATAACATTGTCACCGTCAACTGTAATAAACCTTTCAGTTTCGCTTAGTCGTGCGCAGGCCTTGTGGGCTGCATCGCTGCCTTTAACACCGTGAACACGCTTTGCCCATGGGACCTTCTTACAAAGATCTGCGTAATTTTTTTCAGCATTAGGTTCGTCATAAGACAAATAAATTATGTCGTAATCAACAACTTTAATTTTGTTCATTCTAAAATCTCGTGTGAATATGTGTCAAAAAATTTAGATGTGTAAACACTTACATCATTCCTATTAAGTTCCCAATCATATTGGTAAGGGTATCTTTGTGACCTGTCATTTAAGAGTTGAGTTACAGAAAACTCCATAGATCTATAAAGAACATTAGGATCGTGTTTAGAAGTAACACTAAAATATAGCACGTCTTGTCCAATATAGCTTATAGCTTCTAGAGCTTTCTTAGTTCGTCGACCTAGATAAATTTCCCAACAGCCTAACAAATTATTCTGAACTACATTAACATCACAATCTCTTTCGTCAAGAGTATTTGCTTGGTAAAGAGATTTACCTATAAGTATCTTTTGTCCATTTCTAATATGTGTACTAGGAAACAAAGTTAGTGTATCAGGCAAAGGCTCTGTATCTGCTTGAAGTTTACTGAATTGCTTTTCAACAAAGGAAAATTTAGTAAGTTTACCAGTACTGTCGTCGCAGTATAGTCCGTCAAACTTTGACGAATAGAAAAGAATTGATTTTTGCGTAGGATCAACACTTACTTTTTTGTCTGTAAACAAATAGAGCTTGTTGTAATCTAAAATCTTATCTCCAAGAGTTAAGTGGGTAACAAATGTAAGATATTTGTTTTTATCTCCGTAAAGATGAACATTTGTTTCAATAAGATCGGTATTGGAAAGATCAAAGTCAGTGTCTTTGGGTTGATCATTTTTTAATCTATATACGTTATTATAGATCCAAACATGTTGACCTTTAAAATGATCTAATTCTCTATACCACACATCAACATGTATACCTTCGTAGATCGGTTCGAATGCTTTCTTATATTCTATAAAGTGATTAAGACTTTTTACGTCCGAAACAAAAACATCTGAAACAAACACTTCAGCATTAACTGTTTCAAATGTTTCAGAACAAGTATCTTCTAATAACTTGTAAACAGTATTATTATGCCAAACTAGCATATTTTTTGAGTATCGAGCATTTTTAATCCATATAAAAACTTCAACACCGTCATATATACTGTCAAATATTAAAGAAAATCTATCACCGGTTTCGTCTGTAGTAGTTCTAACTACTGGCAAACGATACATATGAGAATCAATTTTAGTTAGAGCATCCTCATAGGTAAGTTCTTTTAATGTTAATTGCTTAAGACTTACATCGTATTCAACGATAAAATTTTCAGAACTTTTTGTTCCGTTCATAATATCAGCGATTTCATCGTGTGATACTTCTAGGACTGATAGATCAGTTTCTTCAGAAAGTCTACTACCAATTTTATGAATTCGACCGTTAGAAGAATCGTAATAGACATAAGAGTTTGTTACTACCTCAACATCAATATTAAGACTCTTTAGAAAATCAGCAAAATTAGACATGTAAATAGTTCCTATATCGTTCTATTAGCTCTGGAGTAACAAAATCTTTTTCAGTGTAATGTAGTATACCAGATTGAGTAAAATTTCCAAGTTTAATTTCACAGTTTCGATTTATATAAACTCCCACACAATCTTGCCACCTTTCTTTAGGCTTTGACCAATTTTGTGCATAAGTCTTCATGTGTGTAAATGTTGGAAAATTAGTATACTTGTTGGTGATATCAGCATCACAATCAAGTATCTTAGCTACAATTGCTGCACTAACATCAACACTGGATCTACCTGGATAATTTTCCTTAGCATACAAGCCATAAAATAATTCCCAGTTCTGCATAACAAGCTCTAGCCAAGTATAAAATTCTAACGCTAGATCACTCTTTTCAAAATAGTGTAGTCCACTATATAAGTTAGGAAGATTGTTTGCAATGAATGTTTTTCTGTAGTAGTCGCTAGTAACAACTTCTCCTCGATAGGTAAACACCTTGCTTGTAAAATACAATTTATAATTTTCTAAAAACTTCCACCAACTTGATATATCCTGTAGTACCAACATATCGGTATCTAACACCATTGTTTGATCATAGGGTGTTGCGTGATACAGCTTCCATCTATTCTCAATTTTCCATTCTGTTTCTTCTGCGTCGTCATCAAAAGGTATTGGAATGATCCTATCAAACAGATTTACATATTCATCCGGTACTGTGTCATTGGTAACTACACTGATAAGAGTGTTAGGATTAGTTACCTTTAAGCTCATAGCTAATAGACATGCTTGTTCAACATAGTCTACTGTTTTTGAATTTTGAGCCAGTACTAAAATTCCCTTGCTCTTATCCATGTTCTGTTACCTCATCAATAATACGTTCTAAACTAAATTTATTCATAACATGAACATTTTGTTTTTCCGTTTTAATTAGAGTATATTCTCCAAGGTGATCTTTCTTTTCAACTAAGAAAGTCATTGTATCACCGCTAAGTTTCTGTAATATATCTCTGTCAGTTATATAAAGATGCTTTCCAGGTAAAGGTGCTGCAAATGTACCTTTTGTAAAACCATTCATTATATGAACTGCAATACTGAATGCAAAGTCATTTCGGAATAGACTCGACTCAACTTGATAAATTCTTCTGTAGTGATTCCATTCTTTCTTAATATGCCTAATTAAATCAAAAAATGCTTCGTTTTCTGATGTCTTACGGAAGAAGACAACTGTAGCCCAATAAAAATCAATTGTGTAATCACTAATATATTCAAATTCTCTGTGATCTCTAAAATGTGCAAGATCATGCGAGTCTTTGAACAACATTAGATCATTATTCATCTCAAAACATTTTAATAAAAGATCATTACATATAATATAATCGGTATCCATTAAAAGTGTTTCGTCATACGGAGACCAGTTATAAACGCCATCTCTCATATCATTTTTAAACGGAGCAGTTTTGTGAGATAACGAACCATCAAAAAAAGATCTGTTGTTTTTAGTTTCCATGTATTCAACATTAATAATTTTGTCAAATACAGAAGTATCAAAGTTTTTTTCTAGGTAATTGCCACTATCTGTAATAACAGTAGTAGGTAGATTCAAATATTCTTTTATTCTTTTTGCTAAAAAGACTGCTTGCTTGACATAATCAAGTTTACCGTTATTTCTAGCAAATAAGACAACGCCTCTGGTCTTAGTCATGATTTACTAATGATTCAACTGATCTATTTTTTCTTAATTCTTCATACTTTGTATGATAATTGTTTGCGGCAGTAAAGTAGGTATTTAGAATACCATCATAAAATGCTTTTAGATCTGGAATCTTAGCAGGAATGTCATTGTCGTCTGTTAGTACAACGTCAGTGTCATTACCCTTGTCAATCAAGAGACCTACAAATGTAATCAATTCTTTTGTTACTGTAAACTGGCAACCACTGTTAAAGTACAGCAAGTCCTCAAAATACTTCTCTTTAATAATTCTTTTTTGATTGTTCAAAGTAACCATGTAGTTACTAAACTTTAGTGCTTTATCTAATCTTTCGTCCATGCGACACTCCAGGTTTTAATTATATAGTCAGTTTATAGCTTGAGATCAACAGAAACTGAGCATACTACGTACTAGTATAGCATCAACTGTTAATAAAACAATGTTATATTTGAATTAAATTTGTTACCACCGAGCCGGTTGGGGCAGTGGCTATTTGGACAGTGGTGTATGTGGTTCCACTAATTGAGACAGTTCCATCAGGACGAAGCACGTTTGCATTTACAAAAAAGTCTCCAAAAACAGATTCGTCTGTACCTTCTGAGCGTTGATCTGCTAGATAAACTCTAAATTGAATTTGAGTTCCGCTATTTTGAAGCGCATAGACTTCAACCGCATTTGAAAAGTACGCACTAGAATAACCTCTATAGATCAATTGATATGATCCTGTCAAGTTATAGTTTCCAATAGAAGACCCCGATCCATAAGACAGTGTGCTATAGGTTCTATTAGCTGCAAATGATACTTGACCTACAGCAGCTAATAGTGCTACCCAATTTTGAGTTTTTAGATTAGGCTGAGTACCTGTTTGGTTGGCCGAAATTCTTATCTGCCCGCCAGCGTTAAAGAACTGTCGTCGTGCTTGCTCCGATGCGAAATTTACAGTAAAAATAAAAGAAAGTGTTCGATTCCATGCACCATTACCAAACTGTGTTCTAGAGCCCTGTATAGTAAATCCTGCTGTGTTTCTTAATGGTTCAAGTACGCCCTGAGTTGAATCAAAAATAGAAAATTTATCAGTTTCTATTGTAGTCATAAGACTTTCAAGACCGGCTATGTAGGTTTCTCTTACTTTATCAGTGCTTGCCCCGTTTAAATTAAAATTTCCAACAGGAAATGGTTGTTGAGTAAACGCAGCTGACCCTATTTGATGAACACGAGCTCTAACTAAATCAATATAGATATCTCTATACTGCTCGTCTTCAATTTTATTTGCTGTGGTAGGATTTGTATTGTAGTTTCCAATTACAGTAGCAGCAGTGGTAGTTTGGCCGTAACCGAACTGAGGGTTAGAGAACTGTGAGTCTCCCATCACAGTTCTTAATCTAGATCTAAGATTGTTATATCTCTCTGCCGTTACTAATGTCGTTGTCATTATAAAACCTCTACAAGAGTATTTATATACTCTTGAAAACTAGAAAATTATTATAAAGCAACGTCGATAGTATATGTCGGTGCAGGTACAGAAACTGCTGTACTGCTTGCTCTCACATGCTGAAGTGTACTTATTAGACGCCCGTCAACGTTGTTGTCTGTAGGAGGATCAGTAGATACGTCATTCAGTTCAATTCTAAATTGAATACTGCTAGATGATGCTTCTCGTGCTTTAATAGTATATATATTACCTGCATAAACACCGCTATAGGTGCCGCCGCCAACTTTAGTGAAAATGGTTTGATAACTTCCAGTTAGCCCGTAATTACCTATAGCAGAGCCAATACCCGATGTGGTTGGAAATGTTGCTGAATAATTGAAAGTTACAGAACCAATTTCAATTAAAAGCAGATTCCAATCTTTTCCTTTGTCTGAAACAGCTCCGCTATTATTACCGCTAAATCTTATGCTGCCTCCAGTATTGAAAAAGTGTCGTCTATGATCAGCATTTTCAAAATTTACTGTAACTTCAAGGTAAACTAAACCGTTCCATTGAGCAGTTCGCTGACTAGTCACTCCTGCTTCTAGTGTAACTTGAGACGAATGAGCTAAAAACTTATCTGTCTCAATTTGAGTCATTAAATTTTCATAATCGATAATACCCTTTTTAGAACCATTAGGATCTAAAACAGTTATTCCGTCATCACCTATGTTAAAACTAGTGTCTTCTGCAATAATATTAAGGTCTGCAATTATCTCTGCAATTTCAGTAGGTTCAGTACCAATTTGGTGTATTCTTGCCTTCACCATATCAGCATAGATAGAATTGATATCTGTGGCAGAAACAAGACTTCCGTCTATGTTTGACACCGGATAACTTAATAATTCCTGACCGTACCCGCTTTGTCCAGAACCATTGCCAAGGATTAGCTCTAGTCTAGACTGTAGGTTATTAAGTCTTGCTGCACTTATGTCTGCCATGCTGATTCCTTAAACTTTTAGTACGCATTCTACTAATTTTTCGCCCTCAGCATTATTTGTTTCAAGGGCAATGCCTACTAGCCCGTTAGATGCTAGTGTTGAAGCAACGCCGTCTTGATACGCATAAACAGGCATACCTTTCGATACTGGTCCAACTACTCTTACTGGAACGCGACCCTTTAGACCTATATACTGACCTTCAGCTTCGCTGTTCATCATAATAGCTGGATTTTCGGATATAACACCTATAACCATATCACTTATTTTAGCAGCTCTAGTTTCAGCTTCGCCGCCGACTGCCATTACAGTTCCAACTGGATATTCTTTGTCAGTGGTATACTTTTCTGCTAAGTCAGCATATCGAGCTTGTGTTGCAATACCTTGGAATAAGTTTGCTGCAATATTTCCGTCACCAGTTCTAGCAGCAATTGTGTTTGGGGCTGCACTTGCACTAGCACTGAACCACTGGCCTACGCCAACACCTAGTGTAGCTGCTCTTGTTGCAATACCGTTAAAACTCGATGCGTGAACTGTATTAAATCTTAAGTCAGTTGCTCCAATATTAAAGACATTGTCAACAGCAGGCATTAAGCCATTAGCATTTATTGTTAACGAATGTACTGGAGTTCCTGTGCCATTAGTAGTTTTGAACTTAATATCGCTACTAAGTCCTGTTTGATTTTCAATGACACCTTCGTCACCGTTTTCAACATAAAATTTAAAATCTAAGCTATCACCAACTGCAACACCGTCATCTGGGAATTGTACAATTGTAGTGAATACTGTTGTTTCTCCCGGTACAGTTGTAACATAACTTGATGCAGGTAAACCGCCTAACTTATCTGCATTAGACGCAGTACCGTGAAATTCAAAATCTTTTCCTGGAACATCTGCGCTATTTGTAACGCCGTTGTCAGCTAATTTAGTCCAAGCAAGAGTTACACCCTTCTTTATTCTATCAAATCCTGTAATTGGATTAACGTTGTTTAGGGTAAATTCAGAGGGACTTAAAATTGCAATTATTTCGTCCTGAACTGTTGCAGCAATAACACCCTTTGTAGCATTAGTTGTGTCTAACACTTCAAGGCTAACCATTTGTGTTACGCCTTCACCAGCATTTTGTGGACCTATTAGAATATAGTCAGTACCGTTGTAGACGTAAAGTTGGTCATTAGCACTATCCCACCAAAAATCTCCGTCTGTTAGACCGGTTGGTTCTGTAGCTGAAACAGCAGAACCACCTGTAGTTCTCCACTGCTCGCCATCGTAGAACTTTAATTTACTATTTCCACTATCAAACCACAACTGACCGCTAATTGCTCTCGGTGGAGCATTAGCTCCTGAAAAGTTTTCTAGCAAAAACAGAAAGTTTTCGTTCTGTATTTCACCGTAGCCAGCGTAGTTTTTACCGATAAACTTCAAATCAGTGGTTTGATCTACGGTTCCGTCTTCTACAACTGTAAGCGTTGTATTATTATATCTATCAATTTGATAAGCCATCTGTAATAACCCCTAAATAGTGCTTTATGTTATTTATCGTAAATTAAGGATAAGCAGTCGTTGACACATGATTCCAGCCGCCGCCGGAACTCTGAAAGACCATTAACCCTCTTATAGGTGTTAAAATCGCCACACCCGATGCTGTATTTGACGAAACAATATCTTGTATAACTGATTCGTTTTGTGTTCCGTTTGAATCTACTGCTACTCTTGATACTGACAAAACTCCCGAAGTATTAGGAGTTTCCGTAATTGTTACATTAATACCACTAACTGTAGCGCCAGAGTAAGAAACTGTATGTATTCTAGCTAACTTACCAATATTATTAGGATTTGAAGGGAACAAATCATTCAAATATCCTGCTACATTCGTTTGCAGTGTTAAGCCCGATCCTAACGCTGTAATATCTAAGCTAAAAACAACTGGTGCTGTAACAGTAGCATTATCTACATAAGCCTTAGTTGCAGCATCTTGTGGTGCTGTAGGATCTGCTAAACCGGTAATCTTTTGACTATCCTGGATAGCAATATCACCCCCAGCTGTAATTTCAATTCCTGAAGCAGCATTAATAACTAAATCCAGTCCACTAGTAATAGCATTGCCGTTAAGATTAATATTATCAACATCTAAAAATTGAAGTGTACCTATTCTTACAAGATCATCAGCATATAAAATGTTTGATAAGCTGTCAGTTGTAAGTTTGACGCTTCCATTAATTCTAAAAGTAGATGCAATATCTGATAAGTTTACATCCTTATTAAATGTCCAAGCATTAGTTGCTGCTTCCCAAGTAATTGTTTTGTCACCGTTAGATGATCTAACAATTATACCTGCTCCGTTAACTACAGTGTCATCGCCAATACTACTGTCATCAATAACAGCTAGTTCAATATTTTTATCTTCTACCTTTAAAGTTGCTACTTCGATACTAGTAGTATCACCTTCAACTATTAAATTTCCTGTAACTCGTAGATCACCTTCAACGTCTAAAGTATATTCAGGCAGTCTGTTTGTAGTAAAAATACCTACCTTTGCTTCTGAAGCATCAACATACAATGCATCAACAATAATAGATTCAAATAAAGAGCTTCTAACTCTTAAACTTATGTCGTGATCTCTAAGCTGATTTTCAATATAAAAACGAGGCCCTACAACTTTCTGCACGTTGTTTTGAGAAAGTCCAATAGTTAGACCACCTGAGTTTTGAATAGTTAATGTACCTACTGTAATTCCGTCACTGTCAGAAGGTAAAAACTGTTCAGCAGTTCTAATTTCTCCGGAACCTGTAACAAGAGCGTTTGAGCTTTGTGCAGTTCCGTAGAATTTAAAGGTATCAGGATTAACAATATTAAACCCTTCAAAGATAATCCCGGTAGGATTGTCTTCTGTAATAAGGCTAGTTATTCGCTGTGAGTAAATTGGTGTAAACTCTATGTTACTAAAAATTCCAACAAGACTTCCGCCAATAAAGAATTTAGCTACAGTTCTTGATCTACTCTGTGTGTCAAGTATATTAGCTATTTGAAAACCACTTATACCTTGAGACTGTGTGTAGATTGGTCCAATTAGTATTGTATCGCTACCGTCATATGCATAGACTTGATTATTTAAATTATCAATCCACAGGTCTCCAGTAACCATTTGAGGTCTTGTTGCCTGTACATATGGACCGCCTGAAGCTTTCCATACTGTTCCATCGTAAACTTTAAGACGCTGTTCGTTAATGTCCCACCAAATTTGTCCGGCGAGCGGATTACTTGGTGCTGCAGAATTTGCAAAATTTTCTAACAGTTTTATAAAGTTTTCATTAAACGCTTCACCGTACCCGGAATAATTCTTACCTACCAGTGTAAGATTAGTACTTTCGGTGTCAATCTGACCGTCAATTAAATCTGTTAAAATTGTTCCGTCTGTTTTGTTTAATTGATAGCTCATGTCTTATTGTCCAGTATAGATTATGTAGTTTACTACCAAGTATGGGTTCATTACATCGATAGGGGCTCCTAAGGATGTTGTTGTTAAAACACCGCCACTTGAAGCAAAACCTTGTGTGCCACCAGCGCCCGGTTCAATAGGCAAAGTAATTGCTGCGGCATCTAACGGAGCTCCTGCTCCTACTCGTATACCATAGTACTGTGTACCGCTTGGACCTTCTAAATCGTGCTCGTGCTCTGGAAGATTTTCAACAGATATAACTTTACTTTCTTCACCAGAACTATTACCTACTGCATCAGCTGCTGAACTAGTTACTCTATTAGCACTTGGGCCGCCCATATTGTCAGCACCTAGAGCAAATCTTCCTCTTAAATCTGGTAATGCAAAGAAGTTAACGCCGCCGTCACTAATTAGAGAAGCATCTCTAAAATTAAAACGTATTGATTCCCATAGTAAGTTATAATCCGACTTTCTAACTTCTGAACCATCACATAGCAGCCATCCAGCCGGTGCTTCTGCACCGCCATAAGACACTATAGTTCCAGGCGGAATTAGTGGTATGCTCTTTAAGAAATTTCTTTTAGTAACTCTATAAAGTCCTGATTCGCCAATAACTTTGTTTACAAGAATTTCATCAGCATTATCAACATCATAAATTACTTCTTTATTACTTACAAAGCTGTTTCGAATTCTTACATCAAATGTCTTTGATGAGCCGCCAGTTTGGCCGTCAAACGCAAAACTGTTAAATTCAACGTCACCGTCAACACCGAATGTTGTAGCTGAAGCTAACTTGTCAGCAGATCCTGCACGACCAGTAACTGTACCGCTTACGTTTCCTTGTAAATTACCAAAAAACGTGGTTGCATAAATCTGATCATACTTATTAATTGGGCTACCGATATTTCGTTGGCTGTTAGCATCTGGAGCTATATTAGCTGTAACTAATACTCCGTCAATGTCAACATTGCCGCCTACATTAAGGTTCAATGCTATACCAACACCGCCTTTAACTATTAACGATCCCTCATTAATATCGTCAGAATTAATAGTACTTTCAATCTTTAATACACCAGTAGTTGCATCGTTGGCTTTAGAACTTATCTGTACGTTACCGATTACATCTAGGTCTTCATCAGGAGCAGTATTGTTAATACCAACTTTTTGCGTACTGTCAATACGCATAACTGTATTGTTAGTATTACCTTCACGCAAAACAAAGTCAATATTGGCCCCAGGTGTATTATGTTGTATAACACCTGCTTCTCCAGCTACCTTAATGTTTATTTGGCCGCCAGACCCTACCTGTATACCGTCGTTTGTTTTAACTTTTAATTGAAAATTCGTTGTTGACGCAGCATCGCTACGTAAGAAATTGCTTGCAGGAACAGATTCACCTGCTACAAACAAACTTTCTGCCTTTTCTGATATACCGTAATACTTTAATGTTTGCGACCCAACTATAGGTGTTGAAGCTATATTGAAACCTGGTTGTATACCTGTTCTAAAACCTGGTATAGAACTTTTAGGTACAAACGCCTGACTGCTAATTATTGCTGCGGTTTTATCTTCAATTTTTATTGTTAGTACATTATAAGAAACATCATCTGTTCCGATAATTGATTCAGCCTTCGCACCTGTCAAAAGACCATCACTGAAGTCAGGACCAACTAGTACCCATTGACTACCTGTAAAGAGATATAACTGCTGTGCATCTGTGTTTACCCAAAGATCACCTGCTAATGAATTAGCAACGGCAGGCAGTGTCTGTGATTTTTTAAGGCCGCCAGCGGCAGACCATGTTGTTCCATCATAGATCTTTAGCTGATCAACACCATCAGTATTGTCGTACCATAGCTGACCTTCAACTGGTCTTGCTGGCGGTGTTGTATTAGCAAAATTTTCTAATAAATGTAAAAAATTTTCAGCTACTGCTTGTCCATAACCTGTATTACTTCTGCCAGGCAGGGATAAAGAGGTTTCAGTGTTAAGTGTACCGTCTTCAACAACTATTACACCTTTATTAACACTATCTGTATAACTTACTTCGTATGCCATTATCTACTCCTTAACCCGACAAGCTCTGTACACGAACAGTATAATCAATTTGAATTAATCTGTTTAACGATTTTTGTACGGGATGGAAAATAACATGTGTTATAAGTCTACCTGTACCCGAAGGCGAATAGCTTCTTAATCCTAGCTCATCAAATACAAATGTTCCATTTGTGTCTGCTGCTGTGTCAAAAGCATCTTGACCGTCTGGCTCGCCGTAGTCAAGTAAGCAGCTAACTAGCACATCTGTGTAGTTTGTTCCGCTCACGTGTCTTGTTTCAAGGAAGTTTCTAGCAGGATCTGTGTTGTTTACAGATCTGTCATCAACGACCTTAGAATATGTTTGATTGTATAGACTAGCGTTTGTGCCAGCTGAGTTTGGGGTCAAATAGGTAATAATACCTGTGGGGTCAACCGAAGTTCCTCCGTTTCCAAAGCTCATTTCGTAGATAAACCCTTGCCCCGCATTACTTAAACTTTCAGCTAGTGCTATACTCATGTTTTCGTAATGTATGGCATTACGCTTATTAACGTATACTTCTTTAGATAGGGGATCATATATTTTTATGTGTCCCTGTACTAAAATTCCGCTGTTATCTTGCATAATTCCACTCATTTCCTTTTTCTACACTGTATTTATTCTGGTAGCTTGGTTGTTCCAGCTCTCAAGAAAATTCCAATATCTGTTTGTGACTCACTTAAACTTTCGCCAGGATCTGTCCAAACTTTTCCTATTTTTCTTACAAAATTAACTGTTTGATTTTCACCAGGAGTTACAGTAAGAACTACTTGACTACTAATAATTTCACCAGTTACTTCATTTACAGTATTATTCAATGTAAACTCCGCAGGAGAAATAACATCGCCATTTGGGCTGTCTAAAGCTAGAACTGGATTAAAGACAGCTATTGCTGTTTTTCTAAGTCTCTTTCCAGCAACAAACACATCAAACTCGTTTATTGACGAAGCTTTTACATTTAGAGTAAATGTATTAGTTACTCCATCTGCTATTTCTTTTTGTACCTGTGTTACGTCCTTGTATGGAACTGTTTTAAGGTTACTTTGATCGTAAATATCAGATCCTGCTGGATGTATATCCTTAACTCCTGTTCCTAGCGTACCTCTGCGAAGTTGTCTCAAAGTATTACCTTCTTTTACAAGATACTCAATACGCTCTCCGTTAATAAAAATTATTCCTGGAAGGTTAGAACCCTTACTTGGCACTGGAAGGTTAGATCCGTCAACAACTTCAATTCTTAAATCATAAGAACGTAGAGGTTGTGCTAGTACAGTTGCAGGAGCGTCTAGACGCTTGTAATGTGTTCTATTTAACATATCCTTAAACTGTCTAAATGCAAATTTAGGTTGGATTACTTGAGGCGTAAAGTGAATAATATCAATTACGTCTTCTTGAGAAGGTCTCTTTACTAATCTAACTTTTGTTTTATCATCTACTAGATAATAATCAACACTAGGTGTTAGAAGTTCACCATTTACACTTATCCACACATACTGAGCATCAGCAGCAGGCTTTCTTAATTTAATTTCGCCAACTGTTAAACGGTTGTAAGTGACATAGTCAATATCTTCAGCAATTAACGTGTCTCTAGCAACAACGTCATAATTTATTCTTTCAATGCCAGCAATATCATGATTGCTAAACTTAAAGACTTCAATTATTTCACCATTGTCGGGTGCTTCGTTTAATGTCAATGTAGTATTGTTTAATTGATATTCGCCGTCAGTTACAACATAAATCTCAACAGTATCACCAACATTTCCTACAGAGTCTGATAAAATTACACTACTGTTAAAAATATCAAATCTCCACTGTACTGGAGCAAAAATTTGCTCACCGTTAATATAAACATTGATGCTTTCTGTGCTGAGAGCATTACCAGGCTGCTGGAAAGATTCTAGAGAATACTCTCTTTGTCTATTTGCAGGAACCTCAAACTGTATGTTGTAGCCAGGATTTAATATTCTATTACCTATTTTTACCATCACGTTGTAGGATGTAGGTACTGAATAGAATGGTGCTGACAACAATGTATAGGAAGTAGTAGTTCCGTCACTAACAAATGTTTCTTTAGAAATTTGACTATAGTTAACAATAGAACTTGTTCTAAATAGTGTCCAATTTATAACATCGCCTGCATTTTGTAATTGATCAAATCTAATTACTGCATTGCCAGTTTCTTCAGAAGCAAACAGAATTACTGGAGTTTCCTCTCCATTAACTGTAACAAATACGCTCATACCTTCAACGTATTTTCTTAAAATTTCGTAATCAACTGTTGATTCATCAGCAATAAATCTTCCGTAATCAACTATATCTTGAGAACCTCTTTCAACTGTTAGAATATTCAGTTCGGCACCGTTAATTGGTGACAATATTGTTACAGTATTGTCTTCCCAATTAATTGTATACTCGCTGTCGTCTAATAGTCTGTTTGCTATCTTTACAAACACAGATGGTCTAGAACCAGGAACAACTCCTAAACTGTAAGTAACTACAGACGAATTCATTATATAGCTTTGACTGTAGATTAAACCCTGGCCGCCACTGTTTCTTGAATATACCTTTATATCAAGAGTGTCAAGCACTTGTCCTGGTACTAGCTCTTCAGGACCTTTGCTTGTTGTAGGAGTAACAAATCCATCACCGTCTACTACAATTTCTTCTGCATTAATACCCTTAGCTGTTGAGTAAGCTAAATCACCGCCCGACAGTGCTGTGTCATAGCTTTCAGGATCAGGAATAAAGCTACCGTCGCTGGTGTACTTTCTAACTATTAATACATCGCCATCATTGGCATAAAAGTCATAAGCACCAAAATCAATTGTGCTAGTTGAACCGTCACCAATGATACTAGGTAATAGAGCATTCTCATTTGTTTGCTGCTCAGTGCCGTAGTTAGGATCGTCTATTCTGATACCATTTAAGTAAATGTTATAAGCTACGTTAGCTTCTAAAGGTGTTGATAATTCAATAACTGAAGTTGACCCGTCAAACGAGAATACTTCATCTTCAAAGGTATTATCAAATGTATCCCAAGTATCAGTATACCAGCCTTTGACATCCCATCCTGACGTGCCGCCAAAGTCAAAACTAGTGATTTCAACTCCGCCGTAATCAATACCGTCCATTAGCTGAGTTAGATCTTTACCTAACATACCAACTTCTGGATTATATGCAAAATTGATTCTATCAGGAGCATTTAGCATTGATAGAGGTCGCATATACTCAATTCTAATAGCCGCTCCTAGAGCAGGTGGTTTAACAAATTTTAATTTACCTTGTTCTCTAGTATAACCTGCTGTAGTGTTTTTAACATTAAAGCAACTGTAAGTACTTCTTAGCTGTTCTTCTCCGTCAACAAGCACCTTTATATTCTTAGGCTTAGGATCAATTGGCCACTTAAGGTCAAACGTTGTTCGAACGTTTTCACCTGTAAAGTTTTCAACCTGAGCAAGAGTTGTTATAAAATAGTTCTTTGATGTTCTATCAAATTTAATTTTTACTGTTGGAGTTCTAACTACGCTGTTTCCTAATATTGCAGATGCAGTAGCAGGGGTACCAGACTCTAATTGAGATCCTTCAATAATAACCTGAGGTGCAGTTGTGTAATTCTTTCCAGGATTAGTTACCTTAATCGATGTAATTTTTCCATATCCTAGATATGCTTCAGCAGTAGCTCCAGTACCGCCGCCGCCTACTAGCTTTACAATTGGTTTGAACAAGAATCCAGAACCGCCGTCCTTGACTCTTATTTCTTTTACACTAAATCCGTTGTTTTCAACCCAGTGCTTTCTCGGATATTCTAAGAGCTTTTCGTCATCTGTTAAAATTACACCAGACTGAACTATAGCGTTTGTTGTTTTGTTTTTCTTATCAAAACTGCTATAGTACGGCGGTAAGTCAAAGTCAGTAATTGATGAATTTGTATCATCTACTGCTTCATATGCGCTGACAAATTCTCGAATAACTGTCTTATAAGGTTTAACTTCTTCAACATACTTCTTATAACTTAGAAGTGTATCGGTATTGAAAGTTAAATCTTGTTCTAGTTTACCAATGTTATGCTTTACTTTGATAAAGCTAGTTTTGAAGAACCAGTCAACATAATTCTGCTCTGAAAGAATATATCTTAGAGAGGCAAAGAATAACTTATTGTATTCTACTTTTAGATCACCAATGAAAATATCATTCTTTACAGCATTAACAATAATTCTTAATTCTTTAACTGGTATAGTATCATATGCAATACTATCAAAGTTTCTATTATCAAAACCTACTGTGCTTCTAGCTGTATTGTAAAGAGTATCGTTGAACTGTATAGTTCCGTTCTGTCTTCCTATGGTCTTAAAGTTTACTGTGTAATCTTCGGATTCAGTAGCAGATATTTTTTCTAGAAGTATCCAGCCACCAGTTCCGATATTATTAACACGTACAACATCGCCCAACTTTACATTGATTTTAAAGATGTCATTAGGTATAGATACTTCATGATCTATTTTAGTAAAACTGTTATAACCACTTGCATACCAATCAACGTATGACCAATAGGCTGTAACGTCAAATCCCTGTATAGTAGTTCTAAACCACGAAGCAGTATCCGTATTCCACGAGTACACTGCCCACTTACCGTGTAGTGTACTGTCACTAGCGATTAGGACACTGAATCTTCTTACAATTATTCTAGTGCTTTCACTATAACCTTTTCCAGAATTTAAGATTCTTACATTAGTAATCTGACCTAGATTATTAATAGATATTTCAAACTCTGCTTCTTCGCCAGGACCTACGAGTGTATATGTAGGAGCAACTTTGTATCCTCTTCCTGGATTTTCAATGTCTACTCTAACTATTCTTCCGTTTTGAACAATTGGTCTTAATACAGCTTGAGTTAGCTTGTTTGTACTTACAAATCTCAATTCTTCTAAGGTGTCAATTCGAACGTCAAAGGTTCTAGATTCTTCGCTAGGCTCGTTGTCTTTTTGTAATAGAGCATTAATATTAAATCCATCAATGATAGATTCTTTAATTAATACAGAATTAATTCTTTCAATAAACTGCTTTAAAGCTTCTACTGAATTAACAAACATACTCTGGCGAGGTCTATTTTGTACACCGTACTTTTGTTTGACAGTTAGCTTGTCGTCTGGAACTCTACGGTTCTGTTCGTCAAAGCCAATTAAACTGTCAAACCACTTTCTTTCTATGTCAGGATGAATGGCGCTAGTATCTAGGCCTTCGGACATAATATAATAAGCACTGTGTACAGGTTGCTCAGAATTGTTTGCTGTAGAATATTTTACATTAAGAACAATGTCATCATTGTAAATTAATGAATCGCAGTTGTTTAATAGGAATCTATTAGATCCTAAGAAGTTAATAAATCTATATCCCTGTTCTCTAGGAATTGCAATTAATCTTGCAATGTCAAATACACTTAGAGATCTATTTTCAACTCTAGGAACTGTTAATTTCTTACCTACCCAGAAATAGAATCTATTACTGAAAGTCTTTGAAACAGGATCATAAACAAATTTCTGGCTATACAAGTTATCGCCATAGATTGAAACTCCGCTGATGCCTTCGTTTACTCCGCTTTCGGTATCGGCTAATGTATCCCATTGACTTGGTAGGAATCTACTTTCAACCCATTCGTATACATCAATCGATGATCTTGGCTGTAATTCATTCCAGTTTGCTTTCTGATACTGAATATCTCCCTGATATGGATATGTAAATCTAGCTGTTTTGATATTCCACCAAACACGACCTACATGTTCTTCAGCCCAGAAAACATCAGTGTCAACTCCTGTAAACACGCCAACATTATATGTTGCTGGATCATAAGGAACTTTATACGATATTTCCTGCTCAGCAGGTCCTGCTATCTTGCCCTGTATAGGATCAATAAAGTCAAGATAGGTTACTACTTGATTAGTTCTTCTGTTGTAGAGGAACGCTCCTCTAATCTTAGATACATCAACAGGTGGTACTAATTCGCGTGTTCTGTTCCAAGCAAAAATATTCTTTGGTTTTCGATAATTAAGAACTGTTCCCTTAAAGGAGTCATTGCCGGCTCGCTGCATACCAACATAAATGTGATTTCCGTTTGCTAGCAGATTTTCACCAAATTGTATTGTAGCATTATCGTATCTAAATGATTCTGAGAACACTAAGCTATCTTCAATATCTTCAAATATATAAACTACACCTGTGTCTTTTATAACATTTCTAAATGTTGTGTAACCCTTATCAAACGTAGTTTCGTTCTTATTGTCTACGTCAAAGGTCGTAGGTATTTTCATATCACCATTTAGGCTAGATACTACAAGATTATCTGCGCTAAATGCAATACTTGAACCAAACTTTTCTGACGCTTCGTTTTGAGGAGGAAGAAGTGTTTGTGCATACGCAAATGCACCGTCAGTTTGTCTATAAACAACTACCTTACCCTGATCTGTTTTTCTTTCGTCATTTTCTGGCTCTGAGACAGCTATTATATTTCCCTGAGGACTCATTGCTAGTTTAGCAGTATTTTGACCTAGTTCTAATATCTGATCAAGAACGTACTGTTCTCCGACTAGTCTATAAATTACTAGATTTACTCTTGAAGAACTGTCTGAATCTACTTCTTTAGTTAGAACTGCAAGTATTGATCCAGTTTCATTAACTTCAAAGTCTATTGCAAATTGTTCTATGTATGTGCCAGATGGAACATACAACTCTTCTCCATAAAATGCATTACCGGTTCTATTTGGTAGGTAGCCTAAGTAATCTATATTACTTGAGACAACGTCCCAGTCAGAGGCTGTTAAAGTTGCTCCAGCAGCTATGTTTGTTTTAGCTCTATAGAGTGCTCCTTGATAACTTACAATAGATCCTATAGAATATGGATATGTTGTATTTAGAGCTCCTTGATAATTTTCATCTTTACCCTGTCTCCAACTTATTTTATTCCAAAAGACAGAATTAAATATCGATGCATTATCGTCAGAAGAAATATTTTTTACAGCCTTGTAATAGTTGTCCTTATAAAGTACAATATCATCCTTTAGATATTCTGAAGTAATCTTCCAGTTACCCTTAAATATTTCACCGTCTTCGTAACCGTGTTTGAATATTTCAATTGATCCAAAATCATCAGATGTATCGCCAACACTAGAAACAAAGAGTGTATACAGACCTTTGTTTTTAATTAGTCTAACTTTCTGACCAAATTTTCTGTTAGCTGATGAATACTCACTGTCTAGAAGAACAAGAAGCTTATATGTTCCGTTTGTTGTTCTATTATAGATAGCTACTGCACCTGATCCTACAGGTCCTTCTTCACCAAATTCATCACCGGGGATATTATATACCTGTGTATAATCTTTGTTTAAAGAATTGGGTGGATTTTCAGCTCTTGCTACGCCGCCTTCAACAATTTCATTAAAGAAATAATATTCTTCATCGATAATGGTTGGATTTTCAACTAATGGAAAATCATCAGTGTGTTGAAATACTACTAACTTACCAATTAGATTATTTCCTAACACAACATCGTTGTTAAAATTATTAACAGTTCCGATAGTTCTGTCAACATCGCCTGCACCTCTTAGAGATGCATTTGCTTTTCTACGTAACTCAACACGACCAATGTTGTTCAGCTTTGACCAGTTACCTGTTTTGTTTTTTACATAAACTCTAACAGAGTTAAACTTTCTTTGATAGAAGACAACTTCAACGGTGCTGGTAGAGAAACTAGTAAGAGCTAGTCCACCGAACTCGTCAAATGGTGTTTGTATATCTTCTAGTATGTCGCCTATTGCAGGTTCAAACACATCACCGTTAGCATCAAATCGTGTAAATTCAAAATCTATATAACCGTCCCATAAATCATAGACAGTCTGTTCCTTATTTAGAATTTCATAACTAAAACCAGCAGAAGCTACATCAATAATTCTGTTGTCTAGATTATACAGTCTAAACTGAACGTCATCACCTACTGTTAAATTATCAGTATATGCTTTAGCTCCTCTTACAACCCAAAGGTCCGAAGCATATTCACCTTCTGTATCTACAAGGTAAGTTCTGCCTGGGTCACCAAAGTAAGTTAGTTGACCGATAAAACTAGCTTGATTGTTATTGCTAATATATGGTCCTATGTTTGCAATAACTTCTTGAATGTTGTAATAGTTAAACGGTCTAGCAGGATCGTCAAAGTTAGCTTCAGTAATTACGTCAACATATACTAGACCACGACCAATATCATACCAGCGGCTGTTGTTATTATATGTAAAGCCGTCTACACTGGTTATTTCAGAAGTATAACCCGCTGCGGGTGATTGACCAATGTTATAGGTTTTAAATAACCAGAAACCTCCAAGGTTATCAGCTACGTTGTAAGTGTCTTGTTCTGAATAAAAACCTATAAAATCTGTATCATTGATAAAGAGCTCGCCTGTTAGATCAAAGTTACCGTTAGTTTCTTTAACATAGATGACAGCACTGTCGCCCTTTATGTCAAAATAGTGTACAATACCAGATCCTGTGTCAGTAGTAACACGATCACCAATTTCTGGTAATCCTACGAATGTTTCGATAAAGAAGATATGATCAATCTTTGCTTGAATTTCATGAACATTTTCAATGTAAGAAGATAGTTCAGGGATTTCATTATCAAATGGTGAATAAACATCAAGTGTTGGATATGCAAAACTTCTTGGATTCCAAGCTAGCTTTACTCTGTCTCCTATTGTTGTACCAAGATACATGTCAAGAGGAGCACGAATTAAGAAGTGATCCGAAATACTATTTTCTAATCCAGGATTACCTGCTATTAAAAGTCTAATTGCTGTTGAATCGCTTTCAGCTTCATTTACTAATTGAACATATGTATCAAATGTCGTAAATGGCTGACTAGTTGTTGTAGGAAGAATAGATCTGTTAGCCTTCCATAGACTTTCTCTGTATCTAACTATATCATTTTTATTATAGGTTACAGAAGAATCAAAGTCTCCCTTAAATCTAGTTTTTACTCTACTAGCCTCTGGAATACCAACTGCTAAGAATTCGCCGTCTGGGCTTACTGAAATGCTTTCGCCAAATTTAGAATTCAGTGGATCATACAGGTCACTAGGTGTTCCTATTTCTGGTTCTTGTATTAAGTTGTTTGTGTCTTTTGTACGTCTATAGTGATATACAACTCCGTTATTGTCACCAGGTGCAGAAACAAATAAATTGTAATTGTTTTCTGTTGCACTCATTGACTGACTGAAACGATGTTCAGTACTGTCAAAAGATGCAGGGTTAGCAATAACCTGTTGAACTTCACCGTACACTGGAGAATTTTCAAAGACTCCCCAGTTATTATTTTTGTAGTTGTCTACCCAAACACGTTGATTATTATAAATTCTTTCTTGAATTAAAGTATTAAGAGCATCAAGATTATTAACGCGAACCTGTCTTAACTTTACAAGAACAAAGTTTTCGTTGTCAAATGGCTCAATTTCATTATCAATAGGAACTACAATATTTACTGTAGCAGCATCTAAGAAATCAACTTCATATATGCCGGTAATATTAAACTCACCTGCTGCTTTTATTGCAACAAGATCTCCAGCATTTAATATTGGTGCAGCCCACTTGTCAAGTGTTAATTTAAATACAGGCTTGTTAGCTTCGGTAAACGTTCCAGTAGTCTCAAGAGATGTTACATTGGCAATACTATCAGAAATTTGATATACTGTCCACCCGTCGCTGTTTGTTCTTGTTAACCAGATATATTGACCTAGTTCAAGCTGATTTATATCAGTGATTTCTAAATCATCAATACTTCCAGCCTTGTACTCAACGTCATCCTCATGCACATAACCGCTGGTCATTAAATAATCAGGGTCTATAGTAGTTGTTGGGAACGGTTGATGATTGTAGTCGTCTGGTTTATCATAAACTTCAAACGGCTTTATTCTATAAATGTTGTCAAACTTTTCAGGCGGAAAGTCTTTTACTAGCAACACAGGCTGCGGAGATTCTTGCATGAACTTTTCGTCAAGAATATATTCAACCTGCTGTATGTTATCAACAGAACCGTAGCGGCCTACTTGTAAAGCCCAATCTTCATAAAAGTCAAAACTGTCTCTTTCTGCGCTGCTTAAAGGATCAAACAGTTTCGTAATAGCATTTTTTGTACCTTTATCTTGTATAAAGCCTTGATAGAACTTATACTGACTAATATCATCGTTGATAATATTTGCTAGGTATTCGCGCTTCTGATAACCAATTAGATGCTGCGCTAGCTTCTGCTGCTCAGCGTCAAAGTTATCTGAGTCTAGGTCATAAAAATCTGCAAACTGATTAATTTTATAATCAAAGTTTGTGTATAACTTTGGTACAGGCTTTTCATTTAATCTATACCAGAAGTTGCTGTTAAATTCTTCTGATCCTGTTACCTGTGTTAACGCTACATAGTAAAACTGCTTAAATTTAATTAGCGATCCTACATTGTAATCCTGCCAAGGCTCCCAATCTACTATTGTTGCATCATCAAACACAAATCCAGGTATATCAAAGCCGCCTATCCAATTATCAGATCTATATCCCGAAACTCTTAGACGCTCTTGTCTGTAACCAGTTGATGGCTGATAAATGATATCATTAAACACCGTAGTATTGTCAATCAATGCTACGTGTTCTTTTTGAACTATTGGTATTGATACACCATAGATTCCATCAGTTGTATTTTTAGGACGTATTTCAAAAGTGTTATTGTTTCTAAAAATACTAACAAACTTTCTATCTAGGGCATCACCGTCTTGTTTTATTACACCGTAATTATAGAAAGGATCAAAAATATCATCCGCAACTGCGTAAGAAGTTTCTAGAGAAAGCGTTGCTGCGCCAGGACTCAATGAGATTGTAGTGCCTGTAGCCCAGCCTTGCGTTGTCCAGAATAAAAATTCCCTAGCAGAGTTATCCCAGTTTTCAACAAAGTTAGTTTCTCTATTAAAATAGTCAAATCTAAATCCAACATCTTTTAGATAAGCATCGTATCCTAATAGGAAATCAACTACGTCTTGCGATGTAGATAGCTTAGTTCCATAAGTTAAAATTTTAGCAGACTTAAGGAAATTCTTTTTAAATTGTGCTCTCTTGCCGCCAGTTATTGGAACGTCATTTAATAGAGCAAGATTTTTAGTTGAGAATGTAGATTCTGAAGTAAAATTATCAGTGACTCTATAATATTTAAAATTATTTGTTAGCAGCTGACCCTTGACATATCTTTTATTAGCAGCCCATTCGCTAGAGCTTTCTGTAATGCCGCCAACTGTTACTACTGGATCATTAGCCGTAGCTTGAGCCTGGTAATATTTAAAATAAGGAGCGTCGTTATTATAACCTCTTATGATAAATCCGCCAGGTGCTTTTTCAACAATAACTCCACTGTAAACAATAGCTTCAACAGGAGAGCTAGTGTTTAAAAATACTTGATAGTTTTCTTGAGGAATAAAGATTCCTTCAGTTTCGCTGGTTTTAGGACTTCTGCTGTCTAGAATTATTTTTAGCTTTTCTTTGTCAGTAAATCCTGCTAGTTTAATACCTAACTGATTTCTTATTGAATAAAGGTCATTCTTATAATCATCATAGATAGTTAAAATGTTACTTGCTACTAAGTTATAAATGAAGTTAACTAATCCAGAAGTTTGTACTCGCTGAATATCATTATAAGTATTTGGTAACTGTAGATCGCTAAGAGTTATTTGCTTTTGTGTGTCTTTATAGACATATTGTCCTACAAGATTTTTTACAATTCTAGAAACATCAAAGCCAAGATTCATTACCTTCGATGGTTGATTTAGTAACCATGCTCTAATAATTGCAAATGGATAATCAGAGCTGCGTCTCCATGCTGTTTCTACAGGTGCTTCGTCACCAAAGTTAAAACTTTGAGTAGTGTTTCGATAAACAAAGTTTTTAGCAATATTTGCAGCTATTGGAGAAAGTAATCTTCCCTTTCCGTCAACTGGAATAAATGAAGTTAGACCAGGTCTAGCAAATTTTTCTAAAACTCTTACCTGCTTGCCGGGTTCTCTAACAATACCCTGTTCAATATCGCTCCACATTACACCGTTATTACCAGTGTAAGGAGCAGGACCATATACTTCATTCCACCAAACAGGTTTCTTAGTAAATCCTAGAATTTCCCAAGGATGGCTGTGTGGTCTATCTGTATCTAATAGTTCTTTATATACTGATCTCCAGAAACCAGGAAGTGCTGCGCCGTCAACTACGCTGGTCATGCTGCTGTAATTAAATGTGAACTGATTTTCTCTTTCATAGAATGAATTTGTAGTAAAATCAGTTTCGACTAGATTTAACCATTCAACAAAACTACTTCTTAGAGATTCGTCAATTTCAGCTCTTGTAAATCCTGTTTTTCTAAATTTGCCTGGAACAAAATCAAAAATATCAAATCTTGTTGCATCATAAGAAACTTTGATATTGTTATAAATTCTCTTTTCTAAGTCTAGAATTAGACCGTCTCGATAATCTTTAAATGCCTTGACAAAACTACCGTCGTGGCCACGAATCACTGCAACGCCAACTGGATATTCATCAAGTTCTACATTATCAGGACCAGCTTCAATACCTGTGTTAGCTGGAATATACAACACTCTGTTGTATCCTGCTAGCACTAATTGTTTAGCTGTATTATTTGAATCTGCAGATTGTGCTGCACGTCTGCTAGTATAAGCAGGATAGAACCAACCTATTTTACCAGTAGCTTCCTCTTCGCCATATATTTTAAAAGGCCCGTTTACAGTAGGCTCTTCAGAAATATAAGTGTCATCAATAATTAGTTGAGGAATATATGAAGGATAGAGTCCTAACTTAGTAGGTGTTGGTGGTATGAAAGAACCATCAGTAGAAGATGTTTCGTAAATTCGAATTATATCGCCGTCTTGCTGATAACTTCTTATTTCAACAAATCCGTCGTCGTTGAACACGTAATCTTTTCCGTGTACAAGTTGACGATTGTTAAGATAAACGTTAACTGAACGCTGACTTAAATTGTTTAAGTCAAACGGTGAAGTTAAAGAATAATACGGGTTTCTAGAATCTAAAACTTCGTACTCAATTAACTTATTCTCATTGCCCCAATTGGCCATATCTGAGAAGTAAAAAGGTTGTGACTTAATTTTGTCTCTGTTTATTTCGCCAAGAACTAGATCAACGTGATTTTTTACTTCACCGTCATAACCTAAATTTGTAGCAGTTTCAATAAAGATTCGCTTAAATCTTGCATACTCTCTTCTGCTATAATCTAATGCCTTAATAATATTGTAAGTTTTATTAGTTACATGATATAGCGGTAGATTGATAGGTCCGCTATGCTTAACAAATCTCTTACCAAATGTGTCTAAATCACCTAGATCTCTTAAATTACTAGAGCCTGGGAAAGTTCCGTTAAAATCGTTAATGTCTTCAATCATGCTATCAACATGATCAATAACTTCGCCTAGAGTAAACGAAGCAATATCTTCATTAAGCGGATTTCTTTCTAAATTTATTGGAAATTCGTAGCGACCGTTATCATTCTTTGGCGTTGCTGAATATGTCTTTATAACAATGTTTGAATTTTCAGCAAGGTCTTCAAAAAATCTTACGAATACTTTTTCGTTAATCTTGTCAAGTGTGTAATCAACTTCTTGCTTCTTAAGTTTATTATTAACAAAAACGTTAACTCTTAGATCTGTTAAGAAAGCAGCCTTGTTATATACATCAATTTGAAAGTTATTGTTATCTATAACTGTTGACACATACTGTCTAATTACTTTTTGTTTTGTAATAACAGGATTTTTTGACCATCCGTTAACATAAACAAAATTTGTTCTGTCAGAAAACTTTTTCAAACACGCTGTTGAAGTTGACTCTTCAATAATGTCAGTTTCAGTCTGATATGTAAATTTGTCTGTTAATAGATTGAATTCAAATTCAATATCGCCGCTGTTTTCAATATTTCTATAAGTTAAAGGAAATCCTAATTCTAAATCGTTACTTCCTAACCCTTCCTTATAACTAAAAATTTTAGTTCCGCTGAAAGTTGTAGAATTGAAAATACTCTTGTCTGAATAGTTGTTTCCTTCAAAGTCAGTTAGATCAAAAAGAGGTGGTTGATTTCTAGTCTTCTTTTCTTGAGCTGGTAGCCAAGCAGTGTCGTGGTAATGAAATGACTTTCCGCCAAACTTTTTACCATTAATAACGAACACTGTTTCTAAATCTAGAGGCTCTGAATCAGCAGTCTCAACTAGACTAATCTGTCTGTTATTGCCTATAGTAATAAATTTTACTTGATATATTCTACCATTAACTAGCTTGTCAGTATCTGCTGTAAATAGAATTCGCATTCCGTCAGCAACATCTACTTCATCGATGTTATATCCTAAACTTCCTTCAATAGTAGAAAAGACATCAGTTGTAAAGTTATCGATTAGGTCAACATCTTTTTTGGCATAAGAACCAAAGTTGTAAAGTTTTAATCCGGCTTCAAATTCAATAATAGGGCGCTTGGCTCTTAAATTTTCATCAACGTCAAGCGGTGTTTTGTTGTATTCAGCTGTCTTAACTAATACTTCCTTGTGTACCCATTTATTATATCTACTCCAAGGATTTCTGTCTCTACTAGCTCTATTAATTACTATATAATCTTTATCCTTAGCATATGATGCAGAATCGTTGAAAGGTAAAGTGTCAAATCCGTCACTATCAAAAGGAACATCAATCTGAGTTGTATACGCAGCCGGAATAATTAGTTCTGATTCTTCAATCAGTCTAATTTTATCTCCAACTCCTTCTATGTACCAATAACCTTCATTATAGATCTCTGGTACTACTGAACCTAAAAACTCTACCTTCATGCCGTTAGTGAATTCTACACCATTAGCACTTTTGTAAGTTTTCTTTCCTAAGATTTCTTCTTCTACATTTAAAAATGTATTTTCTTCAATGTCATAAATTTTTATTAGACCACTAACATCAACATCGTTCTTAGAAATATAAAATAAACGATCCGGAGCATTTAACGGAATTGTAAATTCAATTATTCCCTTTTCAACATAAACGTTTGCGATCTCTTCACCGGCTTCACCTAAACGACGAATACCGTCCGGGTAAAGGGTTGAAACATTTTCATCTTCTTCAAATGTTACTGATCCGCTGCTGGGCAATACAATAAAATCGCCAAGGTCGTAATCGTTACCGTACAATGTTGCATCAAATAGGCCTTCGCCTCTAATGCCCTCTCTACCAGCTACAATTACAGCATTGCCAGGTGTAAAAGTTCTGCTAATAGCAATGGCCATAGGTTGGCCTGGGCAGTCAATATCAAATCTGTATGTTTGACCTCTATACAATTTTAGACTTGGATTAGCTGTTAGTCCGTCAGGTGAAAATAGATAAGAAACATTATCTACGTTATCAGTTAATCGCACTGTGTAAGTGCTTACTACTTCTTTAGCTTGACCTGTAACTCTTACACTTTTTGGCCCAGTAGGTAGCCAGTAGTATTCTCTAAAGTTTACAAACTTGTCCCAGTCAATGTTGGGATTCCACGAATAAGTTTCCTGACTGTTAAGACGACTATGGTTAACAGTGTTACTGCCAAAAATCTTAAGCTGATTAATGTAGTCGTTGTAGTCTTTGTAAAACGTTACGTTGTCTAAGTTGTCTTTTATAACCAATGCTGGTTCTAATTGATAGTCTTCTCTAGATTTAGAAACATCAGTAATATAGTTGTCAGATGCAAGATATGCCTTCGATGTTTTTCTACCAAAAAAACCGCTGATCTTTTCAGCTACTCCGGGCTGCACAAGCTGATCAAGAGTAGACTGCAAAAACTTTTTATTAGCTTCTGTTCTAAAATATCTCGGTAACAGGTCTGAAACAGTTCTCTTGTCATTGCCAGGAATAGGCAGAGCGTTTTCAGTTTGATTATTATTAGACATTATTAATATGAACCTCTACTTGAAGAACTTTGTATACCATTATTAGAACTTGGAACGTTAGTAACAACTTTTCCTAATGCTCTTAGATTTGTTGCTGTAATTTCGTCAATAATTTCAACATCAGCTACTGTTGCTGCTGAAATAAAGATTTCATCACTTTCAGATTTAATTTCAAACAAGCTACCGAAGCCTTGATTTACTTGCTTTGGCACCATTAATATTGAAACTAACTCAGGTGACAGACTATTCATTACATACGCACTTAGTTCTGAGAAATAAAATGTATCGCCAAAATTCCAAAATTCAATACTGAAGAATCTGTTAATTGCTTCAATAACTTTAGATTTTATTTCGTTGTTGTTTACAGTTAAGTTAGGATTTTTTACAATCTTAAATGTAACTTGTAGATCGTCTCTAGCTTTACTACCAAACAGTACTTTATACTTGACTGGATGATATACTACTTCATCGCTTATAGACTTAATTTTATTAATTTCGCCGCCATAGGCTCTAAACAATTCGTCACTGCTAGGAGGTAATGGAATTAGACCTGTATCAGAATTTAGCCATCTTCTAAATTCAGTGTCATAACCCTTTGTTAGCAGATAGGTATCAATTATATTTGTAGAGCTAGGATCAATTCTATAATTTGAATCTGCAACGTGTACATAATGGAATTTCAATCCGCTTCTTCCTACAAATGCTCTATAATTAACTGTGATAGCAGTGTTATTATTTGCAATATTTAATACTTTGAAGACACCTTCTTCAATAAGATAGAAAATCTGTCCTTCAGTATAACTGCTAGGAGAACCTATTGCAGCTTCATTATTTCTAATAAGAATTGTGTTATTAGAATTATCAAAATATCTAAAATCTTCTACGCCGTCAGTGGTAATATATTTTTTCTGAAAAATAAACTTGTCTGCAACATTTACATTTTCGTTAACTATTTGATCAAATAGATCCGGATCATCTACAACGCCGTCGTCATCGGTGTCAAAAAATTCAACTTGGATCTTTCTAGAATCAACATATCCTTCTTTGTCTCTAAAGGCATCAGTTATAGTCCATACATAATCTCGAGTAAATGAAATTAATTGATCTGGCTTACGATTGATATTTAGAATAGAAATTTTATCTTTAATCAACTGTCCAGTCTTTGGATCATAGATTTTATCTGCGCTATCAAAGAAGAATCTAATCTCATTTGCACTTTCAAAGATGTAAGCTAGATTTCTATATGTAATAGTATAGCCCTGACCATCCGTTTTAAAGTTTAATAACCAGCTTGAATCTAGGTTCTGACCGCTAGTGTCGCCGGTCTTACCAGTACTCCAAGGATTAACTGTATTAATGTTTTCAGCTGTAATAATTTTCCATTGTCTTGCTTGTTGATCATAGCGCAATGCAAAATCTCTATAAGCAAATACTCTATCAATAATTTGTGTTTTAATATCCGGTATTAGTACTCTGGATAGTTTAGGAACAATCTGTGTAAGTACAGCACCTTCTGGCATAATATCATTCAATACTATTGATCCAGAACCGGCTGGATCAATTTGAGTTCCATTGCCATATACACTTATAACCTTAGCCCACTTATAAGTAGTTGATCCTAAATGATCTGCTTCGCCAGCCATTAGTGTTCCGTCTGGCATAAAATGAAATCCAGATGGTGCAGTAAATTTAAGAAGGGCGCCAGGCTCAATTAGCCTTAAACTGTTAGCTGTAAATGTTCCTACTTTTTGTCTAGCTAAGTCACTGTCAATAAAAAATCCTGAAGATCTGTTTGTTGACTTTGTGATCTGTGACCAAGATGCCCCAAGGTCAGAAACAATAATCTTTCCAAATTTTGCTAGATAAAAATTATTAATATTTGTGCTTGCTAGAATTGGTTCAATAGTATTATAAATTACACCTTCAATATCTGACTGTGTAGTAAATGTAAAATTAATCTTTCTAGTAAATTCAGATTTATAAATTATTCCGTCGTCAGCAAATAGACTAGTATTAGAATATTTTCCGCTAGCATCTTTTAAATCATAATAACGACTAATTCCGCTGGCAATTCTATTAACAGATTTGGTTTTTATAATGTCTTGGCTAATACCTAGCGGTCCGATATTATAATCTTCTGCTGTAATTAAACGATTCTGTGTGTAATATGTAGCAGGTGCATTAGTCTTAATTTCTTCATTAGATTCAGAAACAGCTCCGTTAGAAACGGTATACTTTAAACTAAGAGTAATAGTAAGTGTTTCTTGCGTGTTGTTTTTACTAATATATGGTACTTCTATAGATACATTGTTCAATGCACCTGGATTAATAATAGAATTTCTATTTTCGCTAGTTCTATAATAGATTTTAAAATTTCCAGAAGGAAGATTTCCAAATACACCATCGCTGAAAACTAGATTAACTCTGTCTTCGATTCTAGTTTGTACAGCGTATACATTTCTAGTTCCACGAAACAAACTATTATAGATAATATTGTTGCCTTCAACAGCATCAAGTTTTGTCCATAATTCTGTTTCAATACCATTAGCATCTGTACTGTAAAGCCAAACGTCACTATTGTTAATATTAACAGAATCAATTGCTACAATTTGATTAGGGGAAGGATTTGATATCGAAAAGGGTCCACTGTCAAGTCTTCCTTGACGGAAGTGAACAAAAAATCCAGTGTTAGAACTGCTCGCACCCTGGCCGTCATCACGATAAAGGAATGCAAGATTGTTACCGGGCAAGGGCGGTTCTTCAACTATAGAGCCATTGAATAAATCAGAACTTACAATTTCAAATCTAGTTGATATACCTTCAATATTTCTTGTAAAAGGATATACTGGTAAATCTGTGTTAGCAGCACTGAGTCTATATTGCTGAGTTAAAACTCCTGCAATATTTTCACTTTTTACTGGGCGACCATAGGCTCCATTAACTGGCAATGCAGCATTAAGAATTTTAATAAACTGTTCAAAGTAGTTAGAATTTCCTCGATCATTCCAACGAACCACTACACCTGCTAGATTCAATCCAGTACTGTCAAATACAGACTCGGTAGTCTTTACAGTTTCAAATTTAAGTAGACCGTTAGCTGCTTGGTTTCTTGTAGCATTGTAGGAAATGAGTCTAGCTAATCTAAGAACACTTTCTCTGCGTTCAGCTGTTTCTAAAAAGTTTTCTCTTGCATTTAGGTCGATGCGGAAACTTAGATTCTGTCCCAAAAATGCAATCAAATCAATAAGTGCTAGGTACTCTGAACTTTCAATGTAATCATTAAAATCTTCTGGATAATTTTGGCGCAGATAGTTAATCATCGTACGACGAAGGTTATCGAAGTCGTAGCTTTGAAAATCTGCATTGCGGAAAGACTGGTAAATTGTTTTCCAGTCTTCTGTCGCTAATAATCTTGATTGTCTGTCAGTTGAAGACATACTGTTTCCCCATCTATATTAGATATTTATCTGTAGCAATTATATGCTAACTTAATTATCCAAGATTAGCAGCTTGATCAAATTTAAATTGTAGCTGTTCAGAGATGTTGTATGGGATGTAAGACAGGGTACAATCAACTGTTATACCTGACTCGTAGGTGTCAACTATTATTTCTTCTACTTGAACACGGGGGTCGTAGTTTATTATTTCTGTAACATTTTGAATAATAGCTTCTTTTACATTGTTTGTAAAAGGCTCAAATAACATGTCCCATATTATAGTACCAAAACTAGGATCAGAGAGTTTTTCTCCCTGTCTTATATGAAAATGATTAATAATGTCCTGTTTAATGAGCTCAAAATCGTATAGTGCGTAACCCTCAGTATTCTGATTTACAGTTGAAAAGCCTCTATAAGCACGACCAACCTGCCCGCGTTGAGGTCCTGATGTTACAGTTACTCTTTTATAAAGATTTTTTTCTAATGTGCTCATACAGTATTTACCTTACTCTTTTGGTGGTTGAGGTCTGTCAGAATTAGTTGGACGACCCGATTCAGGAGCATTTCCAGGTAGTGCTGCTGACGACGGTATATTGCCGTCATTTCTAACAGGCCAGCGACCGCCTTCATGTTTTGCTGCACTGAAATGCATAGCATCATCCAACGATCTCCAGTCGCCTCCCCAGCCTAAGCCCCATTTTCTACAGAGTTCTCTTACTCGTTGAACTGGCATATCTGTTAAAGGTGCGTTAGGCGGACGTGGACTGTACATTCCGTTAGGTGCTTGATTTCTAACCTGAGGTGGCCAGTTAATATCAATAGCAGCTCCACTGGCATGAATACTCCATACATTCGGATTTCCGTTAATCTGACGTTTGCTGTAACCGCCTAATAGTTTGATTTGATATCCAGTAGCTTCAAGGTCATCAATAAATCCTTGGAAGTATTCTCTAAAGCAGGCTGCAACTTGTGCTGTCTTACCGCTCTTAGATCTAACTGTTGCTAGATTACCTTGGCCATTATAACCAACAGTACCACTAGCTTCACCACTAGTACTTCCTTGGCCGTATCCAGGGCCAGCGCCGCCGCCTCTAGCGCCGCCAGGAGCACCGGTGGTATTTCCAGCAGATCCGTGGAATACGCTGTCTCCGCTGTTACTAAATTCGTCTTTGTTTGCAGGACCAATAGCCTGTACAAATGTACTTGTAGCAGCACCGTCTTTGTTTTTTCTAAATGTATCTACTGTGAGAACACGATCAGATAACGGTAATTCTCCCGGCGCTTCTCTGTCTGTCTGATCAGGCACATAGGCTTTTGGATTATAATTTTCATGATGTACCCAAGGCTCGTGCTGCGGTGCTCTACACAAGATACTTTCATATGAAACTGCCTGTTGAGCACCCGGTATAATATATGGTAAAATAATCTGGGTAAGTTTTGCAACTTGTTCTGCAATTTCTGGCTCAGTAGGAGGATTAGCTGGCTGCGCAGCAGTATTAACACCAGACGCTGCTTGTCCACTGTTCCAGTGTATAGCGCCTGCATCACCTGCTACGATAGATCCGCCTAACAGATTAATTCCTGACGAAGCTACATGATGTATACTAGCACCAGCATTATTAGATATTGATGCTCCTGCATTTTCTACAATAGTTGATCCTGCTGTAGAATGGATATATCCTGCAGACAAGAAATCCATAGTAGCTGCTTTATTAAGGTATTGAGCACCTGCTGTATCGTTAATGTTTGAACCTGCTTCTCTATACCAACTATGGCCACTCTTTTCGTGGACATTTTGTGTAGCGTTCATATAAATGTTGGTTTCAGACTTTAGATTGAAATCTGATTTTGTCAAAACTTTCATGCTTTGATCTACCACCAAGTGATGATTGTTATGCACTGTCGTTTTTAGATCTTTACCAACTTCAAAGTTCATATTGTATTTGCTTTCAATTTGAACTCTTCCGCTTTCTAATCCGTTGTCTGATTCTTTGCCGTCTGAATAGCGTGCCTGTGCTCGCATGTTTATATTTCTACCGGCATCAATATTAAAATCTCTTTCAGCTGTTAAGTTAATATCATTTGCCGAAGTAACACTAATGCTATCATATGCATAGATATCTATTTTACCATCAGACGAAAGTTCTATCCAAGCTGTGCCGCGACTATTAGCAATATAGATTAGATCTTCAGAATTGTGCATCAAGATTTGATGTCCGGTTCTAGTTCTTAATCGTAATAGTTCGTTTTGAGGAATAGTTTCATCGCCGCCAGTCTCTCCCGCTTCTCTATTAATATAGATAGGTGGACCGTCAGCAGCATGTGTGGCTCTAATAAACTTATCATCACCGTCATCCATTACAAAGCTAGAACCGCCTAATCTGCTGTAGGGGAAATCAGCCCCGTCTTGTTCAGAACCATACTTTGCTGTAGGAGATTGATTTCTCTTATCTAGTGGCCCAGGAGTGCTAATACCAAATACCATAGATGGAACTTCTCGTCTAGCACTCGAAGTAGTAGTTCCTCTAGCCTCATCGTTAATTAGGCCTTGTACTTCCAATACTTCTGTAAAATCTTTATTATAAGGTTTTTCAAATAGAGTAGGGTCAACCTTAGTACCAGTTTCGACTAGTTTGTTATATTCTCCTACTGGTAATTTTACACCTTTAAGGTTTTGAGGAGTTCCAGCAGTAGTCAATGTTGTAGCTGCTTGGCCGGCGCTGGGAACCATAAAATTCATACCCTGATCTTGAATACAACCTATCCAATAACCGTATGCAGTATTGCCTTCAGCAAAAATTACAAGAACTCTAGTTCCTACATCTGGTGGAACCATCCACATGCCGTAACTTTTTTGAGTATATTGAAATCCGTCATTAGGTGTTAACCCCTTCGACGGCGTAACTCCATAAAATGGACTTAGATAGCGAACCGTTACTAACTGACCAGTACGTTCTGGAGTTCCACCTGATTCAGTATTTTTAACTATTTCAACTTCAAGCGTCCCCATATTCAGAGGATCAAGATGATTGACAACAATTGCTTCGTACGGTCCTACGTCTCTTATAGGCGTTACTGAATCACTGGTTCTTGTATATGAATTTGTTGCTGTCATTTCAATCCTTATGTGAATGTAACTATTGGTGGAACTGCTGATAGTTGAGCATTCATATTTGCTTGGGCTAAATCTATTCCTAAACTTCTAGCTTGAGATACTATTCGCGGAACTGTTATATTAACTAAAGTTCTTAACTCTGCTAGAGAATTAATATAAGTAGGATCTTCCTTTGTCCTACGCTGTCTCTCAGCTGTTGTTAACCCGTAGGGAACTCCAAGATTTATTTTATTTTGTAAATTAGTTACTCGACCTTGAGCTGAAAATACCGCAGCTTGTGCAGCCTGTATCGCTGCTGGATTTCCGCTAGCTTGTGCAGCCGCTAATGCTGCGTTTGCATTTGTAAGACTTATTTGTGCTGTCGTCAATTCACTCTGCAAAACAATGCCGTATTGCTCGCCTTGCTGATCATAAATCTGTGTCATTGTTGCGATTAAAGTTGTTATGTCACGTTTTGCTTTGTCTAAATCTTGTCGCAGTCTAATAGAATTATCTCGTTTATTAGTTTGCTCTTGTTTAGGTTTAGCAAGTAAAAGTCCTCCAGCTAGTGCCGCACCAGCAAGTAGAGTCGGTATGTTATTCGGTTGTGCTTGAGGTTGTTTAGTTCTTCTTGGTAAAGTTCTTCCAGGCTCGTTAGGTCCTACAATACCAGATCTTGCTGGTCCTCTTGCAGGGGATGATCCTTGTATTGGTGCTGGTGGTAAATTCTGGGGTACTGTTAGTAATTGAGAGGGATCATAGGGGTCTCTAAATACATCCGAGTATCTACCAGGTCTAGTAGCTACTTGATCTCTAGTGTCCATTAATTGATTAACTTCTTCTTCAGTATAATTTTCTAAATCTTTCACACCTTCTGCAGGTGCAACACCTAATTGTGATGCTGGTGTATTAGTAGCTGTAGCACTATTTGCTTGATTGTACGCTGCCACTGAAGAAGTTCCGTATAGTGTAATATCAGTTACTTTTTTACCTGTTCTAAAGTCATACCTGTCGTCTAGAGGATCTATAACTTCGTATACATAAACATTTTCAGCAGGAGGTAGGCCGTTAGCTTGGCGTTGCGCTGTGGTATTATTACCAGTTACTCGTCTACCGTCCTGTGTGCCTCCACCAGTGGCAAAATTTTCCATCTGCGCTCTAGGACTTTCGCCTGTAGGAGAACTAGCATTACTGCCTGTAACCGAACCATTGTTAATTTCAACGTCTCGTATTGTGGCGCCGGCGCCGCCTGTTCTAATATCAATTAGTTCTTGTACAAAAGTATCAGGATTGTGATGCGCTCTGTTTAATCCGTCGCCTGCATAAAAAGATTGTCCTTTTCTAACAGGACCTTTTGCACCCCTCATATCATATGGTACAGGAATACTGGCAAACTCTTTAGCTAATTCTACACAGAATTTTTGAGCATTTTCTAATTCTGATCCGCCTAAACTTCTTGATTTAAACTGATTGTATTTTCTACTACTTTTTAAAATAGCCAACATCAATGCATCCTGTACATCCGGTGTACAACGTGTTTGTGTTGGATCTACCCCTAGTAGTCTCACTGCACCGCCACCGCCTGGATCTTGACCGTGCATTGTTCTTTTAATAAATTGGTATTTGCCTACGGCCGAAGATGCGGCGCCGCCTCTAACGTAATCTTCCTGCCAGCGGCGAACTTCAGCTAATGTCATCTGATTTAGAGGTATCTCTCGTCCACCATATACTGTGTTATAACTTTTGGCTTCTTTCTTAGAAACTAAGGCCAGCAATGATTTATCTTGTTGTGTAATTTGAACTGTCATATACTATCCTTTAACCAGTAGGAGGTCGTATTCCTAGAGCTCTTGCTTGTGTACTTAATCCTGATATTCTAGAATTAACTGTAGATTGAATTCTACCAATCGTTTCGCCTGCGCTTGCTATAGCCGATGCTCCCTGAGTTAGAAGATTATCAATACCAGGCAACGGAGGTAGTCCGGCAGCACGTGGCACACTAAACGGTAAACCGCCATTTGCAGGAACATTTAGTCCGCTGCGTTGCAGTGTCTGCGAAATACTAGAAGCATTAACTGCTGCTAAAGATGATGCTAATGTACTTGTATAATTAGACGGCAGCTTTAACGGAAATACTGTTGTTGTTAAATTTGCTGTTATACCTAATCTTGATGCAGCATCAATAGGCAAATTAGCCAATGCTTCTGCTGGTACTGCACTTGCAATACTTGATATTGGATTAGTTACAATTCTATCGGGTGCTGGACCTGTTTGATCGGTCATTAGTCTTGTTTGAGAATACGAAGCGTCTGCACCTTCACTAATGTTTACGTTTTGTATACCAGTAAGTGTTCGATCAACATCAACCGCAGTTGGTGTTATTACAGGAGCCTGATCAGGAACTGGATTTGCATTTCTTGCAACATCTGGTACAGCGACTCTGTCATTGCCAGCAATTTGCATAACTCCAGAGCTGTTAGTAGTTTCTGTCTCACTATTTTGTCCAGAAACTCTAATTAGTTTTAGTTTTTGTTTAAACTGTCCTGACGAAAAAGTGCTTTCTGACGATAGTACTTGATAAAGACCACTGAATGGTCTTACATATCGAGGAAAGTCCATTGTAGACTTATTAACTAGATAATCAAGAGGAGTTAAAAAGTTTACAACTATAAAAACTTCATCTCTCATAAAAGCCATAGTGCCATCGCCAGTGACTGTAGGCTCTCCAGGAGGAGAGCTATAATTTCCTACATCTGAAGGAATATAATAAGGATCACCCCAAATGGTCATTTCTGCAGATATCATGTCTGCAGGACTATTAATTAATCTATTATGAAAGTTTTCAGCTATAGCACGTTTAACACTTTGATCAACTGTGCCTGTTCTAGTACCACCACTCGATACTGACCTATTTGCAGCAGTGTATTCAACACCTGCTCTAGCTTCACCGTTGTTAGTAATCGGAGGAGGTCTATCACCTTGATCAGCTACTGTTGTACCTGGACGAGGTCCGGATGAAGCAGTTTCAGTGCTAACACTAGTTGCAGTATTCTGACCAATATCTGCTCTAATATTTTGAAAAAATGCAGTATTAAAATTAATATCAAATTCTAAAACATCTTCATTTTTTCCAGTATAATAATAGTTATATTCTTTCTTTGCTTGTTGCTTTAATTTGTCAACATTAGCAGGTGTTTGTCCTGGAGCAAGCTGTCTAGCTTCGTAGGTCCAAAAAGGATGCACAGCATAAACAAAGGTTTTTCTTGGTCTGCCGATCTGTGCTTGGATTCCACCTTCATCAGGTTCGATGAAGACCATTGTTTCAATTCTAAAATGTTGTTTAAATCCGTTCTGCGACGGGGCTCTTGCAAGTTCTTGAACATATGTACTGCTCATTAAAACTTCTTGTATAATGTCAGTAACTTTACATCCTTCAGTAAAATTGTACTGTCTAGATCTTTCTGCAACTGCACTTGATGGATTTTGTCTTTCTACTGTACGTGTTTGTTGATTAACCGTAGCACCGGCTCTAGGATGAGGTTGGTCGCCTCCTGCACGAGAGTCTGTTACAAGACCGCTTAGACCAAAATCATTCATATTTGCAGTATTTTCTGCCCAGGCTTTTAAAAACAAATATGTGTTTGGAGCTGAAGGTGCTATTCGTACTACGTTTGCATTTTGAGCGTTTGGATTAGGATTTCGTACTGGTTCACCTACACCTAGTCGTGCTCTTTCTAAATCTTCTGCATTTTGTGTAGCTCGTAATTGCTCAACATTAACGCCAGTGCCTTCAATCGCTTTGAGAAGATCTTGTTTGTTTTTAGGAAACACTATTAGGTATCTATCGTAACCTTTGATTACTTTCTTCTCTTCAAGATTTTCTATCTGGCCATTTATAGTATACGTAACAGACTGTCTTCCTGTTTCTAAAATTCTATGAACAGTGTCACCATTAGAACTTATTGCTATTTTAGTTTTATTTGCAACATCACCAAGGGCAGATTCGCTGTAAGGAACAGCAGTGCAATCATACACGCTGCCTTGCTGCCCAATGTTTAATTCCATTTTATTGATTCTAATAGGAATATACGCCGGTTTAGCAAGATCCACATCTCTTTCGCCGCGCTCGTCCCAACCAACAAATTCAATCTTGAAACAAAACGGCGCTTCAAGATAACTTGCATATCCACATTCTTGAGCACCTACCATCATAGCTTCTATAATTTTACCCATGCTATATGGTTCTATAATTTTAAAACTTATATTAGTACCCAGTGCTACAGATGTATTAGGATTAGGAGCAATTACAGCATTAACATCCAAATCATCAATGAAGTATTCTGCGTTCTCATCGCCTTCGGCAAATGTTCTAATTCTATTAGCATAACCAATATTTCGTTGACCACCGCCTGATTTAATCAACACCTTTTTAAAGCCGCCAGTTTTTCGATAACTGTTAGGATTGTTTAATTGTTGTGCATCTAAAATTCCTAATGTAATAATATAATTGAAAGAATTTGATGCTCTCAAAGGATTTTCTATCCTACCCTGAGAATTTACTTTATAAGACTTTCCGCCGTCAAACGGTGCTGGACCTGCAGTTTCTTCAGGTTTGAAAGATTCCATAAACTTTCTAGCCTGTTGAATTTGTGCAACTCCTGAAACCTGAGCTGCTGATCTATTAACTACAGTAACAGCGTTAAATGGACCTATGTTGCTTTTTGCTATTGTTGATCCAATTGAGCCAAGACTTTCAAGAGATGAGGCAAACGAACCTAGACCAGACGCTGATAGTTTTCCGGCTAACAACGACTGTACAGAAGGTATTTTAATACCTCCGCTTTGATTAAGATTTTTTAAAGATCCTGCAAGTTTATTAATGGCTCCTAAGCCGGCGCCTGCTTGATTCAACAACTTTGATGCAGGATTAAAGTCACCTAATAATTGATTGGACAGACTACCAATGCTAGAAAGAATATTAGCATTAGGATTAGCTTGTCCTCTTTGAGATAGATTTCTTGCTACAGCATTAACACCTGACGGAAAATTTGAACTGTTAGAAAATGTATTTGTTGTAAGAGTGTTAAACGAAGTTGTAATTCCGTTAAGAGCAGTACTAGCTGGTGTAGCAAAAGAGTCTAATGATATAGCCATGTTACTTTCCTAAAAGTTGTCTTAAATTTTGGCCTTGAGGAAGATAAATTTTAGTTCCTGCTACAAAATCATAAACGGGATCTTTTATTACATCAAGATTCCGTTGAGCGAAAATCCACCACAGTTCTTTTTGTCCATAAAGATCAAATGCTAATAGATCAGGACGATGAGTATATGATGGAGTAATTTCATATAGAATATCATCAGACGCAGCTGGTATTGGACGTATTTTTAAAATATCAAGATATCCGCTATCTGTGATATCGGTCGTTCCGTATGGTCCTAGTGTTTTACTGTTAGACATTATACAAACCCTTCTCTACCTTTCCCAATGAAGCCGCCTTCGGAGAATTTCTTCAAATCAAATCTTGAAACAGAGCGTCTTGCATAGTTCGGTACACAGGTTACTGAAATCTGTGATTGTGTTGGAACATAGTTTGGTGCAGTATCCCCAGGTACTGATACAGGAATATAGTCAACGTCTGCAGGTAGATCAACTGTAAAATTAGTAATCAACACAGGGATGTCATTTAATACATATTTTCCGTATCCGTTTAGTCTTGATACTAGCGGAGGATTTCCAACTTTGTCCCCGTTACCATAAAACATTTTAGTCATTGTTCGTAGAAAATGAACACAAGCTACCCAATAGAGTGCATCAGCTTCATTCTCAGTATAAAAATCGCCAGTAATAGTTATATTATCAATACTGCTGTTCTGGTAGGCATGAAAGGGGTAATTAGTATGTGTAGGCGTAATAGTTGAATACGATGCTGTATGTCCTAACAGTATAGTTGGGTTAAAAGGAAATACCATTCTACCTCCTGTTCTATTTTCTCCCCTAAAAGAAGCAAATACAGGACTGTCTAAAATTTCTGTTGGTACTGTTAAACTAACACGCCAATCACCCGCCGACGAAGTATCTGTTCTATTTGATACAGCATCTTCTCTAGCAATAGCAGGCATAAATCCTCTATCTGCTGGATTAGCTCCAACATATACGCCTTGTGCTGCATTGCCCACGCTACGAAACGCACTGCCTATGTTATTAAGACGACCACTGTTACCTAATAAGCTATCAACTATGCTTGCAACTCTGGCAGCTTTGTTTACAGTATTACCGATATTAGTGCCGGCAATAACTCCGCCAAACTGGCTATTAAATTTTCCTAAGGCTGTGTTTAAACCGCCTGTGATGCTGCCAATTGCGCCCGATACGCTAGAAAAGTTAGACGTTGCAGCACTAATTGCACCACCAATGTTAAAGCCGCCAAATAAAGACATAGATGTTCTCCTGTAAGTATTTAGTTGACAAAATTATCTATGTATATTATAATTTTACGAGTGAGGATTCTGAATGAAAACAAAAAATTATTTAAACAACAAAGATATACTAGCAGAAATTCATAAATCAAAAAATACTTATTCTAGCTATGTAGCACCAGAATATGGGGATTATGATATCATTTTGCCTAGTTTAGAAAAAATTAATGTAAGAACAATAGCTGAAGCAAAGCGTAATAGAGCTAAAAAGCTAGGATTGGAAGACTATGAATCTCGTCGTGCAGCAGGCGAGAAAATTAAGCAAAGTGATTGTGAAGTAGATTATAAGAAAGTAGACAAAACTGATTTAATTTTCCGCATCATGACGTTTGATCATATACCAGACGAAAGTGGTAGAAAGAAAAATCCAAAGAGCATAGCTGATGGAAAAACTAAATTAAACTTTCCTCCATTTCAGCATTGGAAGTTTGATGACAATGACGATCTAATCTGTGTTGGTAAAAGTCATTGGGTAGGTGGCATGGAAAACGGTTATTTTTCCAAGGATCACGGACAAGCTACTAGAACCCTTGCAATGATGTGGATGAAGCTATGCGAAAGATACGCTACTAGAGGTAACGTTAGAGGCTATACTTATAATGATGAAATGCGCGGACAAGCCATTTTGCAGCTCACACAGATAGGACTACAATTCGATGAGAGTAAGTCTAACAATCCTTTTGCTTATTATACTGCTGCCGTTACTAACAGTTTCGTGCGAGTTATTAATATTGAAAAGCGTAATCAAAACATTCGCGACGACATCTTAGAAATGAATGATTTGAATCCTTCATTTACAAGACAGCATCAGGGCGAATGGGAAGCAGCCCAAAAACGTTATAATGACAGCAACGGAGAATCGTAAAATTAGTCTTGACTTTTATTACGATCTATCTTACACTATTAAGACAATTGGAGTATAACTTTGTTTAAAAAGGCAGCGGTATTTACAGACATACATTTTGGTCTGAAAGGCAATTCAAAAGTACACAATGACGACTGCGAAGAATTCGTAGATTGGTTCATTGCAACAGCCAAGGCACGTGGATGTGATACTGGTATCTTCTGCGGCGATTGGCACCATAATAGGAACAGTCTTAATCTAGCAACTATGGATGCTACTATCCGTAGTATGGAAAAGCTAGGTGCTGCCTTTGATAACTTTTATATGTTTGTTGGTAATCACGACATGTACTACAAAGACAAGCGTGATGTTTCGTCAACTGCGTTCGGTAAACATATTCCAGGCATTACATTCGTAGACAAGATTATGGTTAGTGACGATGTTGCACTAGTGCCATGGCTTGTTGGCGATGAGTGGAAGAACATTGAAAAGATCAAGACAAAGTATATGTTTGGACACTTTGAACTTCCGCATTTTTATATGAATGCTATGGTACAAATGCCGGATCACGGTGATCTTAAGGCGGAGCATTTCAAAAATCAAAAGTATGTGTTTTCCGGACACTTTCATAAGCGTCAACAACAGGGCGCAATTCATTATATTGGTAATGCATTTCCACACAACTATGCAGACGCATGGGATGATGCTAGAGGAATGATGATCCTTGACAAGGAAAATGATGGAGAGCCTGAATATATTAATTGGGATAATTGTCCAAAATATAGAACAGTAACTCTGTCAAAGCTGTTGGACAAGACTGAAGAAATTATAAAGTCAAAAATGTATCTGCGTGTTACTCTGGATATACCTATCAGTTACGAAGAAGCAAACTTTATTAAAGAAACCTTTATGTCCACGTATGATTGTAGAGAAATTACACTTATACCGCAGAAGCAGATTGAAGAGATTTCAACCAACTTAGACATCAGTGGCTTTGAAAGCGTAGATCAAATTGTTGCAGGCGAAATAGCAGAGCTAGACACTGACAATTTTGACAAAAAGACACTGCTAGAAATTTATCACGGGTTATAATGACAATAAAAATTAAAGATCTTACTGTAAAAAACTTTATGAGTGTGGGTAACCAGACTCAAGCTGTTAACTTTAACAAGGAACAGCTAACTCTAGTGCTTGGCGAAAACTTAGATCAAGGAGGTGACGATACTGGTTCGCGTAACGGTACAGGCAAGACTACAATTATTAATGCGTTGAGTTATGCTCTGTACGGCCAAGCATTAACTAACATCAAAAAGAACAACCTAATTAATAAGACCAACAACAAAGGCATGCTAGTTACGCTGCACTTTGAAAAAGATGGTGTTGTTTATAGGATTGAGCGAGGTCGCTCACCTAATGTTCTTAAATTTTACATTGACGAAGAAGAACAAGAGCTTACAGACGAAAGTCAAGGCGACAGTAGAGATACACAACACACAATTGACAGCCTATTAGGAATGAGTCACGATATGTTTAAACATATTGTTGCACTAAACACCTATACAGAGCCGTTTTTAGCAATGAAGCAGAACGATCAACGTGCTATCATTGAGCAGTTGTTAGGTATTACTATTCTTTCTGAAAAGGCAGAGTCTCTAAAAGAGCAGGTTAAGCTAACTAAAGACGCTATTACAGAAGAAACGCTAAAGATTAATGCTCTGCAGGCTGCTAACGCTAAAATTCAAACTACTATTGAAAGTCTAAAGACCACACAGCGAGCTTGGCAGTCAAAGAAAGCACAAGATGCTGCAAAATTGCAGGAAGCTATACAGGAATTAGAGCGTCTTGATATTGAAAAAGAGCTGGAAGCGCACGAAAAGCTGGCTAATTGGTCCGAGCTTAACAAGCAAATTACGGCTCTTAACAAAGAAAAAAGCACTCTAGACAGTGCGCTACTACAAGCCGAAAAGACTGTTAAAAAAGTCGAAAAAGACATCGGAGATTTAGAAGAAGCTGTATGTTATGCATGTAATCAACCCTTACATGCTGACAAAAAGCAAGAAATTCTAAACAAAAAGAGCAAGGAACTGCGCGATGCTGATATCTATTACCAAGAAGTCAGTACTAAACTAAGTGATACAGTAATGGCTCTTGCCCAGATTGGTAACATTAACGGCAAGCCTACTACTTTTTACGAAACTGCTAAGGAAGCATACGATCATCGCAACAATGTTGAGAATCTCAAGAAGGCTCTTGAGCAAAAGCTCAGCGAAGATGATCCTTATCAGGCACAGATTGACGAGCTTAATAGAACAGCAGTACAGGAAATTGACTGGGGTGTTGTAAACGATCTTACTTCTTACAAAGAACATCAAGAGTTTCTGCTAAAACTACTCACTAACAAGGACAGTTTTATTCGCAAGAAGATTATTGATCAGAATCTAGCCTATCTAAACAATAGACTAACCTATTATTTGGACAAGCTAGGACTTCCCCATCAGGTCGTATTTTTAAATGATCTAAATGTTGAAATTACACAGTTGGGTCAGGACTTAGACTTTGACAATCTAAGCCGCGGCGAACGTAATAGACTTATTTTAGGTCTTAGCTTTGCATTCCGCGATGTATGGGAAAGTCTATATCAAAATATCAACTTGCTGTTTATTGATGAGCTAATTGACAGCGGTATGGATACAGCCGGTGTTGAGAACTCACTGGGTATTCTCAAGAAAATGGGTAGAGAGCGTCAAAAGAATATCTATCTAATCAGCCACAAAGACGAACTAATTGGTAGAGTTAACAATGTCCTTAAGGTCATTAAGGAAAACGGCTTTACCAGCTATGCAAATGATATCGACTACGTAGAATAATGGAAAAAGACACGCACGAATTACTAATCCAAGCCTATCTTGACTACTTCAAGACGCATGATCGCTTTAAGATTAGTAATTCAGTGCGCAATCACGTAGCAGCAAGAAGGCATCTAAGGGAAATACGCAGGCTCGCCAAACTGAGAATGGACGAAATACACAAATCACATAACGAAGTTAAACAACTCAAGAGAGAGGCAGCTAAAAATAAGACTCGGTAAGTACACTCATGCAGTGGACTTATCAAGGAAACATAGTTGAACAAATACCAGAAGGCAAAATAGGCTTTGTTTATTTGATAACCAATCTAAAAACTGGGCAAAAGTACATAGGCAAGAAACTTGCACAATTCAAACGTACAAAACCTCCGCTAAAAGGCAAAAAACTCAAAAGGCGTTCCACTGTAGAAAGCGACTGGCGTGATTATTGGGGTTCATCCGATAGACTAAACGCAGATGTTGCACAGCTAGGTCCAGAAAACTTCACAAGAGAAATACTTTACTACTGCACTTCCAAGGCAGAAATGTCATATATCGAGGCAAGAGAGCAATTTGACCGCCGTGTGTTAGAGACGGATGAATATTATAACGGAATTATTAATTGTAGAGTGGGCGGTTCCGATAAATTGCGCAAGGCACTTCTAGAACAGGCAAATCATACCAACACTTAAGGTTGGCGGGCCAGTTTAGTAATACCGCTGTGGAAAAAGCATCTGTGACAGGAGCACACGTAACACACTGATCGACCCCCTATGGGAGGTAGGCCATCAAACAAATTGGGCTATTGGTTGGTGTAGATTGATTGTTGGCAGTCGAAAAACGCATATTGCTCATAAAAACCTCTTGCACTAGGAACGAAGCGGAGGGTAGCAGTAGAAATACTGTAATGTCGGCGTAGGTTGGGAAAGGTCAGAGCCCATTGAGCAGCGCACAAATACCTACTTCCATGTCTCGGCTGGGGTGAACTCACATGAAAACCGACGACAGGCTGGAACCGTAACAGGTTCCGTCTGACTGAAGCAATCTACATGAAATTTAAACAATATCACTTCGTGATATTGCTCTTCTATCTATATTAAAAAAGAAAAATATGTGTTTGAGCGATAGCGAAAACACGTATCAACGCAGTTGATACTTAAATAGTAAATCAAAAAGAAATCAAATAAATAAATCATATAGAGTTTAGGACTTATACAAATGAAAATTTCTGATATTGTAACTGAAAGTGAACTACAAGAAGGACCTATTCTGAATAAGATAGGATCTGCTATTGGTAAAGGCGTAGGAACTGCTGCTAAGGCTGCAGGTGCTGTTGCTGGAGGAGTAGCAGGTTTAGGTAGTGCCCTCAAAAAAGGATATCAAGCTGGTAAATCAACTGTAGCAGGTGCCGGAGATGATGAAGAAGGCAACGTACAGCTTTCTCCAGCTGCACAAAAAGCACTAGATGCTCTTAAGTCACTTACACCTGCTGATCAGAAAGCAACGATTGCTGCTTTACAAGCACCAGCAAAACCAGCTGCTGCCGCTAGTGCTGCTAAACCAGGCACTGCTGCACCCGCAGCTACAGGAGCAAAGCCTAAAGTTGAACCTACAGTGTCTACTCCAGCTACAGGAGCAGCTCCTGCTGCTGCTAAACCTGGTGCTACACCCGCTGCCGGCGCCAATAAAGCAAATAGCGATTCATTTGAAAAAGCCAAGAGCAACATTCGCACAGTTCAAGGTGGTGAAAAGCCAATTCCTAGCACTGTAGCTCAGGGAATACAAGCTGACCTAGCTAAACTAGCTAAGGGTGATAAGGAAAGCGGTGTATTTGCTGCTCAAAAGATTATGAATTTTGCTAAAGCAGGCTATGATGTTTCTAAACTACAGCCTCAATGGACAGCAAACGCTAAAGCAGGCGAAAGATTCCTAACACAAAGCGTATACTATGCTATTACTAAGATGCTAAGAGAGCACAATCTAGGTTGGGCTGATCTAGGACTGCGTATTAGACTAGTTGAAAGCACTTCTGAAGTAGTTGGTGTAAACTACATTTAAAAGAAAGGAAGACCTGACTCTTTGGTAGTGTTTAGGTTTTCCTTAATAATCTTACCAATTATCTCTTTGTCTTCATAAGATAGGCTGTAGGCCTCTTCAAGTGTAACTCCGCCTCTCATATACCAACAAATTTTTAGCAAATCGTGTTTTATTTCTTTTTGTTGATTTTCAAAACTGCGGACTTCGGCTAGGATCTCGTCAAGAGACCAGGACAAGATCCTTATCCGAAAAAATTTGATTGGTCAAACGTAATTGGAATTTCAAAACTTTCAGGTGCGCCGCGTTCAACATCTTCGTCTGAACATTCAACTTTGAGCGGTTCAATAGTGAACTTTTCTCTCTGTGTTTCAATGTGTTCGATGATAGCAGAATAAAACCCTTTTTCAGTATTTGATAAAAATTCCTGTATGTGACTTCTATCTGTTACTGTGGTATCATCAATTGTAATACTTACAATTGTTTTACCCATAGTTTCTACTGTAAGTTCGGTTAGTTTCTTAAAACTTTGATTAAACTTAGCTAGCTTTTCTTCTTCACTCATGTTTTCGTCATTGACTAGCGAAAAAATTCTCTGTTCTTCAAACGTTTTAATACTGCTGGTTGTAAATTCTCTGTAATTCAGCGGTCGAATTTTAACAGTCATGTCATTATAGGCAATAGTGTCTTCAAATTCGCTGGTAATTAGTTTGTTTAGCAGCGTTCTACAGTCAACACTGTATTCTCTTTCTTCGTTAATTACAGGAACTCGTGTAGTTAATTCTAACTTTTCCCCGTAAGTAGCAATTCTAATGCCAATTAGTGCAGCATCAAGGTCAATTGATGGCATTTGCCATGCATCTTTGATTGCAGGAATACAGCTTTGAATTACATCAACGGTGGCTTGTCCATTTAATAGTGCATCAGGAGTCTTAAGAGTTAGCTCATCCTTGGCTGTCATAGGATATACAGCCAATTCTCCATTTTCTGGGAACTCAACCGCTCCGGGTTTGTAGAATCTACCCTTGCTAGGTAATGTAATGTAGACCTTTGGTTGTCTAAAATACTTCTGTAATGGATTTGGTTGTTGCTTACCAGCCATTAGTGGGTTAAAATCAGCCATTTCTATCTCCGAATAAATACACTGTATAAGTATGTATCTTATCTATTTATATGCGCAGATAACTCGGGTTGAAATAAATTGGCTGATGAAGTAATTATTGGTAATGTAGGTGGCGATGGCGTAGCCAGCGAAGCTACTCTACAGGCTTTAGTTCGTGCTATTGAAAAAATGGGCAACCAACGTGGCCGCAAAGGTGACGGGGATAGAGCACAGACGTTAGCTAATAAGGCAATAGCTGCTGGCACAGTTGCAACTGATAAACAAACAGCAGCCACACAAGATCAAACTGGTGCAACTAAACGAACTATTGTTGCGGCTGAAGGCCTAACAAAAGGTTTTGGAGTTCTAGCTGCCAGGGGTGTAGGTCAAGTATTGGCCAGTCTTGGCAATATGGCTCAAGAGTTTGCTAACGGATCTTCAAACTTTGCGGATTTTGCCAGACACGTTCCTATTGTCGGCGGAGTACTAGCCCGTTTTGCAGCAGTACTAGATGAATCAATGCAGTCTTTTCAAAAGTTAGCTACTAGTGGCGCTAACTTTAATAACGATCTACTTGAATTAAGACGCACATCGTCTAGCCTTGGATTAACATTAGATGAATTTACTAGCGTAGTTGGAAGAAATACTGAAAGATTTGCAGCTATTGGTGGAACTGCTACTACCGGTGTTCAACAAATAGCAAGATTAAACAAAGCTCTAGGTAGTCAGCGTGAAGAACTTATGGCAATGGGTCTTTCAGCTGAACAGGTAGTCGAAACTCTAACTGATTATGCATATATGACTCGTGCTGGTGCTAGAACTCAGCAAATGACTATACAACAAGAACAAGCACAGGCTGCTGCTGCCGCAGACTATGCTAAGAATTTATTAACTCTGTCAAAGTTAACAGGCCAAGATGTTAAAGCACAGCAGGAAAAATTAGCTGTTGCACAGGCAGACATTGCATTTCAAATGAGACTATCAAGGCTTGCTCCTGAAGAAAGAGCTAAAGTAATTGCTGCTATGGCAGAAGCACAGGCTATGGCTGGTCAAACTGGTGTAGATTATTTTAAGCAACAGTTCTTAGGTATGCCTCCTTTAACTGAATCAACAAGAATGTTTCAAGCCACAATGGGTGAAAGTGCTAGAGTTATTCAAGGCATGAATAGATCTGCACAAGATACTTCTGTAACACTTAATCAGTTTAGGGGCGGTCAAGTTGATCGAATGGTAGAATTTGTCAGAGGTGCAGCCAATGCAGGACGAAATTTAGAACAAGTTCTAGCCGCTGCTGCATCAGGTGCCGATGGTCCAGGAAAAGAACTTGCTGAGATTTTTAAAAATATGAATCTCGATATGTCAAAATATTTGGATCAAAATGGAAGATTTAATGAACGTGCATTGAGAGAAGATATAGCAGCAGCTCAGAGACAGACAGCAGCAAGAAGTGCATCTACAGATAACATGGCTAAGTTTAATGATGCCTTAAGAAGATTAAGAGAAGCATTTATAAAAGGATTTATCGACACTGGCGTGTTTGATTTAGTAATCAAAGGTCTAGAGCTGTTTGGTAAATTCTTATCAGTTGCAGTTGTAGAAGTTACAAAATTCTTTACAAAGATAAAAGAAGGCGACATTATTGGAGCAATTGGATCTCTGTTCACAGGATCTTCTGCCATATTAGCTATCGTAGGTGGTATTACAGCATTGTTCTTAGGTAAAGCAGCACTAGGAGCAATGACAGCGGCAATAGGTGGTCTAGGCACACGAATGGCTGCTAGATTGTTTGGCGGAGGAGCAGCCACTGCTGCTGGTACTGGCGCCGCTGGCGCTGCTAGTACAGTTGGTAGAGCAGCCGCAGGAGCAGGCGCTGCTACCGCAGCTGCCGGTGCCGGCACAGCCGCTTCAGCTGGTGGAGCAGCCGCATCCGCAGCCGCTGGCGGTACTGGTAAAACTGCCTCAGCTGGCAAAGCAATAGGCGACTTTGGTAAAGGTTTAGGTAGAGGTATTGGCGGCGTTCTAAAAGGCCTAGCTTCAGGCTTGGCAGCTTTTGCTAATCCAGCTATATTAGTTGGTGCTGGAATACTAAGCGGTGCTATTGTTGCAATAGGTGCAGGTATCGCCGGCGCTACTTGGATAATGGGCAAAGCACTACCAACTTTTGCTGAAGGTCTAAGAGGATTTGCAGACATTGATGGCAGTAATTTAATAAAAGTTGGTGCAGGCATTGGCGCAATAGGCGTTGCATTAGCCGGAATGGCCGTTGGTAGTGTAATGGGAGCTATTGGTGGAGTATTAACTAATTTAATAGAAGCACTACCAGGTAGATCTTTGCTTGATAGATTAAAAGAATTTTCAAGCATGGATCTTAATGCAGAAAAATCAAAAGCAAATGCTGATGCAATAGTTGCTTATAGCAACGCAATGTCGGCATTAGGAAATACAGGAGCATTAGGTAGATTAGTAACTAATGCTGTTGATGGATTAATAGGCTTCTTTGGTGGAGAAGTACGCATACCTTGGGATAAGATTCAAGCATTCCAATCTATTACATTAGATGCAAACAAGATAAAAGCAAATGCAGAAGCTGTAACAGCGTTTGGTCGTGCAATGAGCAGCCTACCTGCAATTAAAGGTGAACGTAGTGGCGGCCTAATTGGAACTGTTGCTGACTTCTTCTTAGGTGCAGAAAGAGAACAAGTGCCTTGGGCACAGATGGTAGCCTTTGGTCAATTACAATTGCCAACTGCTAGTATTAAAGCAAACGCAGAGGCGATGGCAGCATTTGGCGAAGCATTAAGTAAATTGCCAACAGTAAGTAGAGAACGCACTGGCGGCCTAATAGGTGCAGTAACTTCGTTCTTTATGGGAGACCAACGTGCTGTAGTACCGTGGGAACAGATGGTAGCCTTTGGTCAATTACAATTACCAACTGCTAGTATTAAAGCAAATGCAGAAGCAATGGCAGCGTTTGGTGAAGCATTAAGTAAGGTACCCGTTGTTGACAGAGCTAGAACTGGCGGAATAATGGAAGGCATTACCAGTTTCTTTGCTGGTAGTAGATCTGGACCTTTACCTTGGGAAAACCTAGCAGCGTTTGGTCAACTTAGAATTGATGCAACTGGTGTAAAAAATAATGCTGAAGCAATGACAGCATTTGGAAATGCACTGTCTGCATTTAGAGGCAATGCTTCTGGTAATGCTACACCTCCGGTTATTTCTCAAGAATTAATAGCAAGCCTTGGTAGATTAGCAGCAATTGGTACAACTGGCGGACTTGCTCAAACAGCTAGCGGCTTACAAGCAATTGCTAATGTTCAAAATTTACAGACTACGATATCTTCGCTGTCAGCATTAGATGCGTCCAAATTGAACACATATAATACTGCACTACGAGATCTTACAAGAGCATTAGCGGATCTAAATAAAGAACTGTCTAACGAAAACAGAGGCGGATTATTTGGATTAGGAGAATCCAGAGCCAATGCTGGAGACATATTAAGAAACATAAGTGTAAATACAAGTGCAGGCGCAGGAAATACAGGACAGTTAAATGAAACGATGATGAGAGTAATTGAAGTATTGCAACAAACAAAAGATATCTCAGAGAAGATTGAGAAAAATACAAAGCGTGGTTCTGGCGCTGACGTTGCTAACAGAGATGTTTCATCATTCTAAGGAAAAATAAATGAGTTGGAAGAAATTTTTTACTCCAGTGAAAACAGGTGATAATCCAAATGCAAGTTATTCGCCTCTCAGCGGCCGACGCTACGGAAGTACACCCGGACCTGCAAGAACTAACTACAGTTCGTTTCTGCCCGACGTATACACTGGAAGTCCAAATAGAGTAGAACGTTACGGTCAGTATAACGTAATGGATCTTGATTCAGAAGTAAATGCTGCACTAGATATTCTTGCAGAATTCTGTACTCAAAAAAATAAACAAAACAATACTCCTTTTATTGTTGATTACAAGACTGACGCTACTAACAGTGAAATAACAGTAATACAAAAATATCTACAACAGTGGTGCAAGCTACAAGAGTTTGAAACCAAAATGTTTAGAATTTTTAGAAACACTTTCAAGTTTGGAGATCAATTCTTTGTAAGAGATCCTGAGACTAAGCGTTGGTTTCATATAGATCCTGCAAACGTTACAAAAATTATTGTTAATGAGTCTGAAGGCAAAATTCCTGAACAATATGTAGTTAAAAACTTTAATTTAAATTTTGTAGAAGGCGTAGCAACTACACCGTATCAAACTAATGGAAACGTTACTGGCGGCGGTAGTGGATATCTTACTGGCGGTGTACGCGGTATGGTAGGTGTTACTAATTCTCAGAGTCCAGGCACACGTTTTCAAAACGATCAAAACGAAATCACTATCGATTCAAAGCATGTTATTCATTTAAGCCTTTCAGAAGGTTTAGATAATAACTATCCATTTGGCAATTCACTACTTGAAACTATTTTCAAAGTATACAAGCAGAAGGAACTGTTAGAAGATGCCATCATTATCTACCGTGTGCAGCGAGCTCCTGAACGCCGTGTTTTTTACGTTGATGTTGGCAATATGCCTAGTCACTTAGCTATGCAATTTGTTGAACGAGTAAAAACAGAAATACATCAAAGACGTATTCCGTCATCAACAGGCGGCGGTAACAACGTTATTGATTCAGCTTATAATCCGTTAAGTATCAATGAAGATTACTTCTTTCCTCAAACAGCAGAAGGTCGTGGATCAAAAGTTGAAACATTACCAGGCGGCACAAATCTTGGTGAAATTGACGACTTGCGCTACTTTACTAACAAGTTAGTTAGAGGTTTAAGAATCCCTTCAAGCTATCTTCCAACTGGTGCCGATGATTCGGCAGCACAATATAACGACGGCAGAGTAGGTACCGCTTATATTCAAGAATTAAGATTTAACACTTACTGTGAAAGATTGCAAGGTCTAGTTACAGAACAGTTTGATACTGAATTTAAAAGATATCTTCTTGAAAAAGGTGTCAACATTGACACTAACATGTTTGATCTTAAGTTTCAACCACCACAAAACTTTGCTAGCTATCGTCAAGCAGAAATTGATAATGCTCGTGTACCAACATATACACAGATGGCTCAGATTCCGTACATTTCAAATCGCTTTGCTATGAAACGATTCTTAGGAATTACAGACGAAGAGATTGCAGAAAACGAACGTCTATGGAAGGAAGAAAACGAAGAAAATCTAACTCTACCAACAGACGCAAGTGCAGAAATGCGTAGTGCAGGCATTAGTTCAGCTGGTATTAGTGCTGATGCAGGTAGTATGGAAGACACAGCACCTGAGGAAGGTACAGAAGCAGCAGCAGGAGAAGATTTAGCGCCTGAAACAGCTGGAACTGAACCAACAACCCCTCCTACAGCCTAAATAGAATAAATACTGTACCATGATACTGCGTGAATTATTTTATTTTGATAAAGAAACTGTTGAGCCCGTAGAAGACAATCGCTACGAGCCTGAACACGATCAAAGTCCTATTGATTTTGATGACACACGCAGAACTAGATTATCTCTATCTCAAATTAATCGTATCCGCAAAGCTTCTGAGCTACATAAAAAGGACAAGCAATCTGAGCTTGATTTTATAAAGCAGATGTATGGCATCGCAGCTAATACAGCAGCAGCAGGCGGAGCATGATAATTGAAAAGAGCTTTTGTAATTGGTAACGGCGTAAGTCGAAAATCTATATCTTTAGACCCCTTAAGAAATCACGGAAAAATCTACGGGTGCAATGCCCTTTATAGAGATTTTGATCCTGACTATCTAATAGCAGTTGATGTAAAAATGATACTTGAGCTCAATGAAGCCAGTTATCAACACAAAGTTCCTGTGTGGACTAATAATAATAAAGCATTTTCTAAAATGAGTGGATTAAACTTTTTTAATCCTTCAAAGGGTTGGAGTAGCGGTCCAACAGCATTATGGATGGCTTCAGAACACGATAACGACGAAATTTATATCTTAGGATTTGATTACGAAGGTATTGGCGAAGACAAACAACAAGTTAATAATGTGTATGCAGGCACAAAAAACTATAAACGCCGCGACGAAAGAGCTACTTACTATGGAAATTGGTTAAAACAAACTTGTAGTAGCATACAAAAATTCAGCCAAAAGAGATATATACGAGTAGTAGAAGAACACACTATTATACCAAGAGAGTTACAGAGTTTGTCAAATTTACAACACATGACAGTGGTTGAATTTAGTAAAAAGTTTATTCAAGATACTGTAACAATTCAAAACGAGTCGTTTTGAGTCTATTTCTGCGCATATTTTCTCATTCCAACTAAATAAAAATGACAGCCTTACCATTTCGTATGGTATTACACATTTATAGGAGAAACAAATGGCCGATCGCAAGAAATTTGAAGAAATGCTAGAGCGTCTTATCAATGAAGATAAGGAAGGCGCACAAGCGATATTCCACGAGTTAGTAGTGGAGAAGTCACGTGAAATTTATGAAAATCTACTAGAAGATGACGAAGATATCGAAGAAGCTTCTGATGACGAAGAAGTAGATGAAGCCTCAAAAGACGAAGATGAAGACGAAGATAAAGTAGACGAAGCTTCTGATGAGGACACTGATGAAGAAACTAACGAAGATTTTAATCTAGACGAATTTGAAGTTGAAGCTGATCCAATGGACGCTATGGGCGGTGATCCTACCGACGATATGATGGGCGACATTGAGATGGGTGCTGACGACGAAGAAGGTGAAGAAGGTCCAGAGGGCGATGTAGAAGATCGCGTTGAAGACCTAGAAGACGCTCTTGAAGAACTAAAGGCCGAATTTGAGAAGCTAATGGCTGACGAAGAAGGCGAAGAAGGCGACGACATGGACATGGACATGGACGGCGATGACGAGGGCGAAGAAGATGAAGGCGGAAAAGAAAAAGAAGCCTTTAACTTTGGCGAAGCTAAAGAGAAGGATGACAAGAAGGCTGATAAAAAGGCTGAGAAGAAGTCATCAGCTGAGCAGATGCGTGAATATGTAGAAAAAGTTGCTCCAGCAAAGATGGGTGACAACGGTGCAAACACCAAGTCAACTGTTGCTAGCAAGAACGACATGGGCGGCACTGCAAAGAATCTAAATCAGGGCGGAACTGAGCAATCTCCTGTTGAAGCTAACAAGGGACAGCTAAAGGGAAGCAGCCTATTTAAGGGCACTGAGAAGGAAGACAACGCTGGTAATGTAAATGTTCCAGGCGGTAAAGCTGGTAAGTCTCTAAAAGCAATGCCAAAAGGCCATGGCGCTGAAAAGAAAGGCGCTGGCGAAACAGCTGACAATAAGAAGTCAACTATTGGCAGCAAGTAATAAGGAAGTTTAGATGATAAACTTACGAGAGAATTTGAGCTTTGACCAAGCAAGGATCGTAGTAGAATCCGCTGACGAAGGCAAGAACCTTTATATGAAGGGAATTTGCATTCAGGGCGGAGTTCGAAACGCAAATCAGCGAGTGTATCCTGTAAATGAAATCGGCAGGGCTGTCAAAACTCTCAATGATCAGATTAGCGGTGGTTACTCAGTTCTCGGCGAAGTCGATCATCCAGAAGGCCTTAATATCAACCTAGACCGTGTTTCACACATGATTTCAGAAATGTGGATGGACGGTCCTAACGGTTACGGAAAACTAAAAATCCTACCAACACCGATGGGAAACCTAGTTAAAACAATGCTGGAAAGCGGAGTTAAACTAGGTGTCTCGTCGCGCGGTAGCGGAAATGTTAAAGAAGACGGAAGTGGAGAAGTTTCCGACTTTGAAATTATCACTGTGGATGTAGTAGCTCAACCTAGCGCACCCGGTGCATACCCAACACCTATTTACGAACATCTAATGAATAATCGTGGCGGGTATCAGGCATATAGAATAGCACAAGAAGTTAGAGGCGATGAAAAGGCTCAGAAGTACCTCAAGGAATCGTTGATGAACATCATCAACAAGCTCCAGTAAACTAGGAGAAGAATATGTTGGATGCACTGAAAACCCTCTTCGAAAATAATGTAATTTCAGAAGAAATCAGAGCAGATATTGAAGCAGCTTGGACTGCTAAGGTAAACGAAAACAAGCAACAAGCTGTTGCCGAACTTCGTGAAGAGTTCGCTCAGAAATATGAGCACGATAAGAATGCAATGGTAGAAGCCATTGACTCACTATTGTCAGAACGCCTAGCAGAAGAAATCGCAGAATTCGCAGAAGATCGTAAGTCACTAGCAGAAGCAAAGGCAAAATATGCAGTTGCTATGCGCGAGAACGCAGGTCTACTACGCAACTTTGTAGTTGAACAATTACAAAGCGAGATCCAAGAACTTCGTGCAGACAAGAAGGCTATGGAGTCACAGTACGCCAAGCTAGAAGAGTTTGTAGTAGAAGCACTATCATCTGAAATCGCAGAGTTTTATGAAGATAAGAAAGATTTAGCTGAAACAAAAGTACGTTTAGTACGTGAAGCTAAGACACACTTCGCTAAGGTTAAACAAAACTTTATCGAAAGAAGTGCCGCATTAGTACAAGAGACTGTTGCTAAGACCCTAAACAAGGAAATTAGCGCACTCAAGGAAGATATCGATGCAGCACGCCAAAATGATTTTGGTCGTAAGATTTTTGAAGCATTTGCAGCAGAGTTTGGCACATCATACCTAAATGAGAAGTCAGAAACTGCTAAACTTCTAAAGGTGCTTGCCGCTAAGGACAAGCAACTATCAGAAGCTAAGGCATTTGCTGCAAAGGCAAAGCAGTTGGCAGAATCTAAGGAAGCTGAAAAGCAACGCCTAATTGAATCTGCACAACGCAAAGAAATAGTTAGCGAGTTACTTGCCCCACTAAGCAAGGATCAGCGCGAAATTATGACAGACTTACTGGAAAGTGTTCAAACAAGTAAGCTACGCTCACAGTTTGAAAGATACCTACCGGCAGTAATAGACGGTAAATCTCCAGCAAAGCAGAAGGCAACATTAACAGAAGGCAAAGAAGTAACAGGCAACAGAGATCAAATTACAATTAGTAGTAAAGCAGACGCCGATAATGTTATCGCAATTAAGCGTCTAGCTGGATTAAATTAAGGAGATAAAAATGTCAGAACTACTAGAAAGTCGCTGGCAGGATACAAAAGCAGCACTTCTTGAAGGCCTAACAGGCAACAAAAAGTCAGTAATGGCCGCTACACTGGAAAATACTCGCAAGTATCTTTCAGAAAGTGCTACTGCTGGTGCTACTTCTGCCGGTAATGTCGCAACTCTAAACAGAGTTATTCTACCCGTCATCAGACGTGTAATGCCAACAGTTATTGCTAACGAGTTGGTTGGTGTTCAGCCTATGACTGGACCAGTGGGTCAGATCCACACTCTACGTGTTCGTTATGCAGAATCTAACGACAACGTAACTGCAGGTGATGAAGCTCTATCACCATTCAAGATTGCTACTAGCTACTCAGGTACTGGTACTGATCCTAATGGTAAGCCTGCTGCTACTGCTGCCCTAGAAGGCACAGCTGGCCGCAAGATGAGCATTCAGATCTTAAAGCAGACAGTTGAAGCCAAGACTCGTAAGCTCAGCGCACGTTGGACTTTCGAAGCTGCACAAGACGCACAGTCTATGCATGGCATCGACGTAGAAGCAGAGATCATGGCTGCTCTAGCACAAGAAATCACAGCTGAAATCGACCAGGAAGTTCTTGCTTCTCTAAGCACACTAGCTGGTACTGCTGTAGAAACATTTGACCAGACTGCTGTAAGCGGTACTGCTACATTCGTTGGTGACGAACACGCTGCTCTAGCTGTTCAGATCAACCGTGCAGCAAACCTAATCGCTCAGCGTACACGTCGTGGCGCTGGTAACTACGCTGTAGTTTCACCATTCGCGCTAACAATTCTACAGAGCGCAACAACTTCAGCTTTTGCACGTACAACTGAAGGTACATTTGAAGCCCCAACTAACACTAAGCTAGTTGGTACATTGAACAACGCTATGAAGGTATATGTAAACACATATGCTTCAGACGACACAGCAGTTCTAATTGGCTACAAGGGTGCTTCAGAGTCTGATGCTCCAGCATTCTACTGCCCATACATTCCATTGATGAGCAGTGGTGTTGTTCTAGACCCAGCAACATTCGAGCCAACTGTCAGCTTTATGACACGCTACGGATATGTTGAGTTGACAAACACAGCATCATCTCTAGGTAACGCAGCTGACTACCTAGCCAAGGTTGCAATTACTGACACAAGCGTAAGCTTCAAGTAATTCTTACTTAGGTAAGCAAATTGAAATAGGGCCGAAAGGCCCTATTTCTTTGACTATATGCTTTTATGATAAATACTTTGTCTAAGACTTATGCTGTAACCCACAGCGTAGACCTAGAACGTCATATTAAAGGAGAAAACAAATGGGACGTCCAGTAAACAAGAAATTTTTTGGTTGGTTAGCAGACGCTGATGATACACGCTATGCACCAGCTTCAAATGAAACATTTTTCAACATCACAACAAACGTAAAAGTTGGTAGCAATTCTGCTACAGATGAAGGTTATATTTTAAGACAGCGTAGTTCAAATAAGTTTTTAGTTAACGATACTAAAGACGGAACTAAAACAACACCAGCAGGAAGCGGAACAGGTAATGTTGGTATTTGCACACTAGTTGATAAAGCTGTAGGTTCACTAGCAGCTAATGAGATGTCAATACAAGGTACTATTGTTGGAACAGCTGGTACACAGGTTCGCATTAAGAAGCTGTACAATCGTACTTGCAGAGATTTCAACAACGTAAGATACAAGTGGACAATTGAAAACGATTCAACAGAAACTGTTCTACGTTTAACAGCTATCTAATAGTAAGGGGAGAAATCCCCTTACAACATAGGAATAACAATGTCAAAGTATCTTAATGTATCAAACGGTAGCTATAAAATATCAGTACAGCCTGGCGGCGAAATTGTACTGAATACCGGTCCTGAACAGGGAACAGTGCGTATTACTGGCGATTTAGTTGTCGAAGGTAATACTACTACTGTACAGTCTGAGAATATGTCTGTTAAAGACAATATAATTGTTCTTAACGCAGGCGAAACCGGTTCTGGTATAACTTTAGATACAGCAGGATTAAGATTTGACAGAGGAGCTCTTTCAGACGGATTTTTTCTATTTGACGAAAATGTATCCTGGAGAGATCCAATAACAGAAACTACTAAACAAGGTGGTTTCGTTTTTAGAAACGAAGCTGGAAGTTTAGTTGGTATAAGAACAAACAGTATTAGTACAGCAGGCGGTGATCTTTATCTAATTAACGCAGGTGTTGGTGTTATTAGTGTTGAAGGTACTAGTAACTACGAATTAAATGTAACTGACGATGATCATATTACAAATAAGAAATACGTTGATGATGCAATTTTAGCAGCGTTTGCTAGCACACTATTGACACAAATTGGTGACGGTATTATAGACCCAACTACGGTTAAAGCATTAGATAGTGAAACCACTGGATTAGCTAGTAGAGTAGAAATTGCAATTGACAATACAGTAGTTGCTAATATCTACGGAGATCGTTTTGAACTTGGTGACATTAGAGTTATAGGAACTAAAATTGAAACTATTGCTTCAAACGAAGATCTAATATTGTCTGCACCAGGTACTGGTCAAGTAATTGTAGATGATACATTACAAATTAATGCACTGCCTAGTCCGGATGATCCTTCTATTTCGCCTACAGTTCCTAATGACGGTTTAAAACTTTATATAAAAAATGAATCTACAGGCGGCACTGGTTTGTTTTTTGTTAACGCTGAATCTAGAAGAGATGAAATTATAAGTAATAATAGATCTCTAATTTACAGCATGATATTTTAAGGACAAATAATAATGGCAATAGCAAATGCACTAATAACAAATACAGACACCGTACTTTTAACAGTTCCGACAGGTAAGAGATATGCTATTACTACCATATTAGTATGTAATACATGGACACCAAATCCTGGACACGAAGAGGACGGCGCAACTAATTTTGACTTACATTTTGTTCCTGACGGTCAAGCTAAAAGTAATGTTAATATGGTAGTTAGAAATTTAATATTACCTGCAGGAGAAACATTTACGTTTGACTCAGAAAAGATTATTCTTGAAGAAGGTGACAGAATTATACTACTAGGTGAATCACCTACTAATCTTTCTGCTACTGTAAGTTACTTGGAAGTATAACATGAGATTTTTAAAACGTCAAAGCACAAATCTAAGAAGCCTTTCGGGTAAAGGTATTCACTTTGACATTAATGATCAAGCAATAGTTGATTCTCGTAATTCTATTAGATTACCTAAGGGCACAACAGACGAACGTCCGTTCTATCCAACAGAAGGACATATAAGATATAACACAACAACAGATGAAGTTGAAGCATATCAAGACGGCGCTTGGAGAAAAATAAGATTTAAAGAACCAAATAGAAATCCAGGAATAGTTCAACAAACATTTGGTCCTGGAGACGCTGTTGAAACTACATTTGGTATATTAAACTCGGGTGATCCTGATTATCCTATTCCAGCTACTGCACGAAACATATTAGTATTTGTTGAGAACGTATATCAAATTCCTACTACTAACTATACTTTAGTACAAAATCCGCCAGGCAAAGCAGAAGGCTGGTATATTCAATTTGGAACAGCAGTACCATTTGGTAAAGACGTAACAGTTATTCACAACTTTGACAAATAAATACTACTGTCAAAGGAGACCTAAATGGCAGGGCAAGTAGGTAGAATCAGCGGTGGTGTCTTACAAGATAACCTTGTAAGAAATGGCGTTGATCTAAATTTTAAAAATGAAACAACTGACACTGCTCTATTACAGCTTAAGGTAAACACAGCAAGAATTGGTGTAAACACTGAATCTCCAGCAGCCGATCTTGAAGTTGTAAACACACTAGGTGCAAATACTCTTTTACAAGATACCTATCTTTCAGTAGCAAATTTTACTATTCAAAACAGTGAAATAAATGTTGCTCCTGGAAACTTTTTCTTAAATGCTGCTAATCAAATTCAGTTATCAAGTTTAAACACAGATAACATTGGTGTAAATTTTAACACCATACGAACAATAACTCCTAATACAAATTTAGAAATAAGACCCGACGGTATTGGTACCCTTGATATTCATGCCAATACTAACGTAACTGGTAGTTTGCATGCTACTGGTAATATTACATTTGGCGGAAATCTTACACTTGGTAATGATGATTCAGACAGCGTTGACTTTAATTCTGATGTAAACAGTCATGTAGTACCCGACGCACCGAGCACATACGATGTTGGTAGTGCTATAAAACGTTGGAGAAATCTCTATGCCGGAAACCTCAATGGTAATTTGTTGTCCTCAAATGTCATTGTCGTTGAAGGAACAAGTCTAGCAAAGAGACAGGGTAATATTTTTTATGTTTCTGTAAACGGCAACGATAGCAATGTTGGTGATCATCCGCAAGGCCCTTTTAGAACGATTGCTCATGCTGTTGCAGTAGCAGATGCTAGTACATTCGGGCCTGTGACGATTCAACTATCACCAGGCGAATACGAAGAAACTACTCCACTAATTGTTCCTGAAAACACAACAATAACAGGCGAAGATATAAGAAATACTATTGTTCGTCCTAATACTGCTAGTCAGGGTGAAGATATATTTCATTTAAATCAAGGTAGTTTAGTTGAGAATATTACTGTTAAAGATTTTACATTTGATAGTGTAAACAACACTGGATATGCTTTTAGATTTGCTTCAGGTGCAGTCCTAAGTGGAAGAAGTCCATACGTGAGAAATGTTTCGGTTATAACAGCAGAAACAGCAGAATTAACTACACCTACTGATATTACAGTGGGCCCAGCACCAACAGGTATTTCTTTAACTAGTAATAGCGTAACTTTACCTAAAGCATTTTACAGTCAAGTACTTGTAGATTCTTTAATAGGTAAAATAGCAGTTATTGATAGGTATCCTGCTCAACCTTTGTTCTATACTGTAGTATCAATTGAAACAGAACCTTTAGATCCAACACAGTGGAGGATGACTGTTAATACAACATTTAATCCAGCAGGACAACTTAAACCTATTAGTTTTTATTCAGAAATTCCTGTAGAAACTATCATAACTAATGATATTTGGGATACTACTGGAAACTCTGTTGGCGAAAAATGGGTAGCCTGGTATAAAACTAATGTTCCTGTAGGGTTTGAAACAACTGTAGGGTCTGGCTGGAGTATAAATCTCGCTGGACAAATTTGGATTGTTGATTATGTTATAGAAGATCCAGTTAATACTAATATGTGGCGAGTTTATGTAACTACATCTTTAGCCGCAGGTGTTGGTATTCCTGTGCTTACTCCCCCTACAATAGAACCTGCAATACCAGCGGGTAAAGGAGCATGGATTGACGGTAGTGAACTAAACAGTGCAAGTACTCAAGCAAGCATGCTGTTTCACAGTGCTACCTTTATAACTCCAGGTGTTGATGCTATTACTATGTTGAACGGAGTTAGGGTAGAATGGTTAAACTCTTTTACATATTTTGCAAATAGAGGATTGTATGCACTGCAAGGCACAGCAGGTTTTGCTAATTTAGGTACTGTGTTTGGTGCAGAAATTCGTAGTATAGGATCTGCTAGCGTTTATGGAAACTACGGTGCTGTAGCTGACGGCGCAAATACTCTGATGTATCTAATTGGTCATAATTTTGCTTATATAGGTGCAGGTACAGATTCTAGCAATGATTCAACTTTAACTCTAAGAGATCAAGAAGCTGTAGAATTAAACAGCGGTAAAATATATTATGTGTCTACAGATGCTAGGGGTACATTTAGAGTTGGTAATATTTTTTATGTAGATTTTGATTCGGGCGAAACTAGTATTGATGCAGGGTCAATTGACTTTAGTGGCGTAAGTGCAATAGTTATTAACACTGCTGGTGAAATAACCTATATTGACGGAGAACGTATTGATATTGGTAATATTAGATTTAGCGGAAATACAGTAAGAACTCTAAGCGGAGATTTAATCTGGAGCTCTGCAACAGGATTTTTAAATGTATCTAGTAACACTAACATAGTACTACCTAGAGGTACTACAGTACAACGTACTTTAGAACAGTCAGATATTCGCTACAATACTACAGATCAACGCTTTGAGGGTTTTGGCACAACTAATACAACTTTTAATGGTGTATTCAGCGAAAATAGAAATACTAGAATTAATGCTAACAACGCATTAGGAAATATTATTTTTACTGCAAACAATATAGAAACAGCTCGTTTAGTTCCTGGTATGTTTCAAATGCAAGGACTATTTAACAGCAATATTCTAATTGAAAATCAGTTAATAACTACAACAGTTAGCAACTCTAATTTGGAATTATCACCTGACGGAACTGGTAGAGTATATTTTGATGACCTAAGCATGATTGACAGTATTATTGACAATACTGCTAATACAGATTTTAGGGTAGTTAGTACAGGGCGCGGCTATTTAAAATTTGATATCAATACCGGATTAGTAGTTCCTTCGGGCACAGATGCAGAACGTCCATTAAGTCCTACCGCAGGACTAACACGCTGGAATACTCAACGTGATTATTTAGAAACTTATAATGGCGTAGAGTGGCAAAGATCTGCAGGTGAAGGTGAAACTGTTACTGCAGAAATTATGGGTGAAATTCTTGATATTTACACCCTTGTCTTAGGTTAAATCCAAAAATCGATAAATACTACTAATGCAGGAGCGACCAACTCCAGCAGGACCAAACTGTGGTCAACCAGCAAAGAGCCGTAAGGATGAGAATTTGGTTGGAGGGACAGGATCCCCGTATTGAGGAGAAGAGATGGCTATTGGTCGTATTAGTGGTCCGCTCTTAAAGGCTAACCTCCTTCGTGAGGGGGTAGATCTGGCCTTTGAGACCGACTTATTATATCTGAATGTTAATGACAGCCGTATCGGTATTAATACTGCATCACCTCAATACGATCTAGATGTAAACGGAACTGTAAAAAGCTCAGGACTAGAAGTTAGCACACTTGCTAACATAGCTGACATAACATTTTCCGGTAACACAATAAGCACAACACAGCCAACACTTGCTCTTGGTACAGCAGATACTGTTGTATATCAAAATAAACTAACAGTAGACAGTGTAAGCATTGAAAATAATGTTATCAGCACAAACGTATCTAATGAAAATTTAGAACTAAGACCTAACGGCACAGGTACTGTTGAGATCTTTGCTAATACTAACGTTTACGGTAACATTGTAGCAACAGGGTCAATTACTGCCGATGGCAATATTACAATTGGTAATGCTGATACAGATAATGTTACTTTCAATGCTGAAATAGCTTCAAACATTGTACCTGACGTTACAAGTTTATATGACTTAGGATCTAATCCTTCAAGTGGCGGCAAGCAGTGGAGAAATATCTACGCTGATAATATTTTTGCTGATACAGCAACAATTAACACACCAAACTTAATAGTTGACGGTGTAGAACTGGCACTTAGACAGGGTAACATATACTATGTTGCAGAAAACGGTGATGACACAGCAACAGGCGATCATCCAAGTGATCCATTTGCTAGTTTAAAACATGCACTAACTGTTGCAGGTGTAGGCGATACTATACATATCTATCCAGGCACATATACAGAAATCTTTCCTTTAACAGTTCCAGCAGGTGTTACTGTTAAAGGTCATAGTCTACGTAGCGTTAATATTAAACCTACAGTAGGCACACAAAATAACGATGCATTTTTACTTAACGGAGAATGTACTGTTGAAGATATAACTGTAAAAGATTTCTTTACAGGATATGCATTTAAATTTGCTCCTGGTTTTACTGTAACTAGCCGTTCTCCATATATTAGAAACGTATCAGTAATTACTTCTGGATCAGTAACTAGTGGTAGTGATCCAAGAGGGTTCGCAGCAGGTGATGCAGGCAAGGGCGCATACATTGACGGCGCTGTTGCTACTATAAGTTCAAGAGAAGCTAGCTGCCTATTTCATTCAGTAACATTTATTACACCTGGCGTAGATGCATTAGTAATTACTAACGGAGCAAGAGTAGAATGGCTCAACTGTTTTACTTACTTTGCTGATAGAGGTCTATATGCATTTGACGGTGCTAGCGGTTTACAAGGTCAAGGTAAAACAGCACTAAGAGTTGATAACGTAACAGGAACATTTAATGCAGGTCAAACTGTAACTTATTACGACACTGACGGAGTAACTGTACTAGCAACAGGTACTATTGCAAGTAAAGATCCAGACGGAAAATTTTATGTTACCGGCAAACAAAGTGGTTTTGAAACTTATCTTGAACGAGCAGGAAAAACAGCAACCGTAGCCAACGAAGCTAGATTAGACACTGCTATTAAAAGATTTGGAACTGCTAGTTTAGAACTTGACGGTGTAGGCGATTACATTTCCTACCCATCACACGCAGACTTTGGCTTTGGTACAGGTGATTTTTGTGTTGAAGCATGGGTATATCCTACAACAACTGGTGTATACAGAACAATTTTTGATTTTAGAACAGCAACTCCGGGTGACGGCGGCGGCATCATATTAGGAATTACCGACGCTAATCAGCTTTATTTTTATCATAATTTTAATTTTAGAATAGGACCTGTAGGTACTATACCTATTAATACATGGACACATGTTCGTCTGTCAAGAGTAAGTGGTAATACACGAGCATTTATAAACGGCACTCAAGTTGGTTCTACATTTGTTGATTCTAATAATTACGCAGCTAGACCATTAAGAATTGGCGCAGACCCAAGCGGCAATTTTGCTTTTGCAGGTCGCATCGATGAAGTAAGAATTTCAAAAGGTGCAGGCCGCAGCGCCAGCAACTTTATAGTACCTACTTCACAATATCTAAGTGATCAGTTCACTGTACTACTATTACACTTTAACGGAACAGACAGTTCTGTAACTATTGACGATGATGCACAACAAGCACAGGATATAAGATTTAGTAGCGGCGCAACAGCTACAGCAATAACACTAGTTGACTTCACAGATTTTGGCGGAGAAGTAAGATCAATAGCCAGTGCCTGCGTGTACGGAAACTACGGCGCTTATGGTAATGGACCTGGCGTATTGATGTATTTGATTAGTCAAAACTTTGCTTACATAGGTAATGGAAAAGAAACATCAAACGATCCATTAACAGTAATTCAAGCTAATGAAGTTGTAGAATTAAACAATGCAAGAATACGATATAGCTCAGTTGACCATGATGGTGACTTTAGAGTTGGTGATTTATTCTTTGTAGATCAGCAAACAGGCACAGTAAATTTTACCAGTGCAACATTTAATATTGAAACTAGTACTGGTATTTCTATCACTACAGGATCTAGTACAACTAACATTACTGGCGAATATATTGATACAGGCAATTTAAGAATCAGCGGTAATACTATATCAAGTATTACCGGAGATATAATCTTAGATGCTGCTAGCGGAACTGTAAGAATAGATTCAACAGGAGCATTTAATCTACCAGCAGGTACTACAGGTCAACGACCTCTAACACCTAGCCTTGGTATGATACGATATAATACTGATACAAATCTATTTGAAGGTTATGACGGTAATTGGATAGCACTTAATGGTGTTTATGATCTAGATCTAAATACCTATATTACAGCAGAACTGACACCAGGTGCAAATGATAACACTATTAGATTCTACGCTGACGGAGCATTAGTAGCTGACCTAACTTCAACTAGATTTAGGTCTGATAGAATTGAAGTAGACAGCATTGCCATAGATGACAATGTGATAAGTACAATAACTACTAATCAAAACTTAGTCTTAAATGCTAACGGAATTGGTTCTGTTGTAGTTGATGAATTATCATTTAAAGATTCAAGTATAACAAATACAACAAACAACGGAATAACATATTTTAGAAATACAGGTTCTGGTTATTTTAAGATTGATGGCACACTAGGATTTGTTGTACCGGTTGGTTTAGATACTCAGAGACCTGTTCCTCCTTATAGAGAAATAGGTATGGTTAGATACAACACTGATCAGAGCTATTTAGAAGTTTGGGATGGTTTAAGTTGGGTTTCAGTTGCAGGTAGCTCGGGAGCTATTACATTTAATGCAGCAGAAAACTTAGCAATTGAATATATTTTGACACTGGGATAAAAGAATGGCAACAACGTTTAAAAATAAAGTAATCAAAGAAGTTGGATTAAATCCTGTATTAGCTATTGAAACTAATTCAGGAACTAGATCCACTATTATTGGTCTAAGCCTTGCCAACTTAACAGAGTTTCCTGTTTATGCAAGTGTTCTTGTTAATGACGATACCAGTGTTCAGGGTTATTATTTAAAAGATGTGTTAGTACCTCCTAACACTAGCTTAAGAGCTTTAAGTGCAGGAGAAAAATTAATTCTAGCACCGGAGAATCAACTCTACTTAATGGCAGATGTTGATGAAAGTTTAGACGCTGTAATCAGCTATGTGGATATTGTTTAAGGAATAGAATATGTCATCAAATTACATTGGATTTACACCAGATCAAATTTATTCAGCTGTTCAAAACAGATTCTTTTACGGTCTCCGCAGAACAGACCAAGGCGAATTATTTTTAGGTAAAGTTGATCAGTTAAAAAAGTCAGATACACTAACTATTAACAATCCAGGTGACCCAACAGAAAATTTTCCTAACTATCAAGAAGGACAAGATTTTTTTGAAGGAAGAAATACCTATCATAATTTAGTTTATGCAAATTTAAATTACGAACAGTTTAGATGGGATGATAGAAATATTCTTTACTATATTAATGACGAAGGCGAGTTAGTAGTTAGAATTAACGCAAATTATACATATGATGAAAATTCATCATCAGACGGACTAGGATTATAAAATGGCAGATTTTAATATTGACAGAATACGATTTCGCTGGAAAGGCGAATGGGATGAACTTTTTGATTATGTCAAAGATGACATAGTTTATTATAAAGGTAATACCTATGTCTGTATGATAGGTCATACTTCTACAACTGTATTCATAGACGATCTAAATCCTGTAGAAGGTGATCCAAAATGGGAACTTATGTTCTCTGGTGGTGTTTGGAGAGGAAATTGGACCAATAACACTTACTACACACATAATGACCTTGTAAAATATTTTGGTTATGTGTATAGATGTTTAATAGAACATACATCGGTTATTGTTGTAAACCTAGGTTTGCCACAGGACGATGAGAAATGGGAATTAGTAGCTACTACTAACAATTGGATATACAACTGGTCTCCTCTCTACAATTATAATTTAGGGGACACAGTTCGCTACAATGGCTATGTTTATGTTTGTAACACAAAACATAGATCAGCTACAACCGCAGCACTAGGTCTCGAAGCTGATCAATCAAAGTGGACTTTGCTAACAATCTCAGATTCTTGGCTTGGTGATTGGGCAACAGATTATCGATATAGAGTTTCAGACATTGTTCGCTATGGCGGGAGAGTCTATAGATGTATCCAAGGTCATACCAGTGCAGAAACTGAAGAACTAGGTCTTGAAGCAGATCAACTAAAATGGGAAATAGTTCTAAGCGGAATTGAATACAAATTCAACTGGACTCCTGAAACTAGATATAAAGTTAATGATATAGTAAAATACGGACCTTCATTATTCATCTGTGTGTCCGACCATACTTCTGACATAGAGACATTAATAAGCGATGATATGAATTGGCAAGTATGGTTGCCTGGTCTATTCTATGACCTTCAGTGGGACGCTTCAACTGAATACCAAAAAGGTGATATTGTAAAGTATGGCGGTTACACTTATACTGCGTTAGAAAACAATATTGGTTTTACGCCAAGTGCAGCAATTTTAGCGCAGGACACTGGTAAATGGGAACTGTTAAAACAGGGATACAGATTTAGAGGTGAATGGAATAGCACAACTCAATATCTACCAGGTGACGTAGTTACAGACAATGGTTATTTGTACATAGCTATTCTTGATATTGTTTTAACACATCCTGATAGTGATCCAAAATGGCAACTGTTAGTACCGGGTAAAAAGTACAAAGGCGAATGGTTAGAAAATACCGATTATAGTTTAGGTGATGTTGTAGTTTACGAAGGTACTTCGTATGCTTGCATAGCAAGACACGATTCTGATCTATCATCAGTTACTAGACCCCCTAACGGAACTTACTGGGTTACCTTCCTAGAAGGAGCACCAACTAACGTGCTTACCTATCGAGGTGATTTGAGAACACACGACGGGTCGGACACTGTAAGATTGCCAATCGGACATCCAGGTAATGTTTTAAAATCTATTGCTGCATCAACTGTTTGGGAAGACTTTTTTAAATCACCAAAGGTTTATTATGTTTCAGTAGAAGGCACAGATGCTCCTGAATTTGGTTTAACAATTAGTGCTCCGTTTAGAACTGTAAAGTATGCTTGTGATTATATTTTAGCAGACCAGGCCGCAAGAGCTCCTGCTACTATCTTTATTAAAACAGGTTTCTACGAAGAACAACTACCTATTAGTATTCCTGCAGATGTTGCACTAGTAGGCGACGAATTACGAAGCACTGTTATATCACCAGCACCTAATTTTGAAACCAGCAACATGTTCTATGTTAGAAACGGTTCTGGTATAAGAAATATGACACTGCAAGGTCTTTCAGGTGTGTTAGGTACTCCTAATGAATTTGGAACTAGAAGACCTACAGCAGGAGCATATGTATCATTAGATCCTGGTACAGGAGTAGATGATACTAGTGTTTGGATTACAACTAGATCTCCCTACATTCAAAACGTAACTACATTTGGTACTGGTTGCGTAGGTATGAAAATTGACGGTATACTACACAATGGCGGAAATAGATCTATTGTTGCAAACGATTTTACACAAGTACTAAGCGATGGTATTGGTTATTGGGCAGACAATAGTGGTTTATCAGAACTAGTGTCAGTGTTTACATATTTCTGCCACATTGGTTATCTTTCAACAGCAGGCGGTAAGTTAAGAGGAACTAACGGAAACAACTCATATGGATTATATGGTTCTGTAGCTGAAGGCTTTAACCCCGCTGAAGATCCTATTACAGCTGAGATTAATAACCAATCTCAAGAAGCCCAAGTATTCATAGCTGAAAATAACGGTACAAACTTACTAGCATTTGGTTACAGCCATGCTGGACAACACTACACATCAGCTACAGCATCTATCGTAGGCTCTGGCGTAGGTGAAGATATAGTATTTGAAGAATTTAGATCTTCTGCTATAAGCGAAGTACGAGTAACTGATCCCGGCGATTCCTCAATAGCAGGCGGTTTAAATTATACCTATTTGTTAAACTCGGCTCAGGAAGGTAATGCTACATCAATTACACTAGCAGCAGCTGATACTACTGGTACTGCAGAATTATATGTTGGCCAAAGATTAGTTATTGTTGCAGGTAAAGGTGTAGGTCAATATGGTTATATTTCAGGATATGATCCTGTAACTAAAGTTGCAATTATTAGTAGAGAAAGCAATAATTCTAATGGTTGGGATACACTGTATCCGGGATATCCTATTGAAACTGCACTTGACAGTTCTACAAGATACAGCATTGAACCTAGAATTAATATAGCAGATCCTAGTTGGAGTACAACAACAACTAGTGTTCCTTTATCTCCTATTGCCCTTGCAGGTAAAGTAAATTCGGGAGTTGGCAGTTTTGTAGCAATAGGCCCTGGAAGTGAAGCAGCGCACTATGAAAGCGGTGCCTGGACTACTAAAGCATTGCCAGCGATCGATGACTTGTTCTATGTTGATGCTGGTCCTTCAGAGCGATATCTAGCATTATCTAGTGACAACACTTCTAATGCTGCTCTCTATGCAGGAACTACGTGGTCTTCTGTAAGTTTAGGAGCATCCAGCACTTATATAGCCTCTGCTTACAATGGAAATACATCTTGGATAGTAGTATCTAGTAGCGGAAACGCTAGAGTTTCGACTAATCTTGGATCTACTTGGACTGCTACTGGTTCGGTGGGTTTAGGATCAATAACTGATATTGCATACGGAAATGATCGTTATGTAGCTATTACTACCGGTAACACCTTTAGTTATAGTACTAACAATGGTTCATCGTGGACTACTGTAACTCATACAGCACCTATAGGCATTCAATGGAACTCAATAGCATACGGCAATGGTAGATTTGTAGTAATTGGTAACGACCAAGTTACTCTCTATAGCTTTGATGGAATTACGTGGTATGAAGGTGAAATCGCTATTGATGCTTTCTGGAATAAAGTAAAATATAACAACGGTTTATTTGTAGCAACTAACAGCACAAACTCAGTAGTAGCAACTTCACAAGATGGTCGTGCATGGACAACAGTGTTCGATGACAGTACTACAAAAGACATTGGATTAGGATCAGGAGTTGTGGCACTTGCAGCATCTGTTATAAACGATGCTCCGGTATGGTTAGCAAGCGGTACAACAACTACAAGATTTTTATATACTGGTGCTACTGCACTAGTTCGCGCAGTTATTGCATCGAGTAGAATTCAAAGATTTGTTGTATACGAACCTGGAAGTGGTTATACTTCGACACCGTCTTTAACAATTATTGACAATTCCAATACAATCGAAGCAACACGCTCTATAAGAATTAACAGCGGCGTTCTATCACAGCCGTTGTTTAAAAACAGAGGTACTGGATATGTCCGTTCAACAGCATCTGTAACAGGTAACGGGTATGCTGACATATATCAAACTGGTGATACATTAGTTATTAAAAATCTTTCAAGAATACCAGGCCCGGGCGACAACTTAGAAATAAGCGGTATTAATGATGTAGTTTACAGAATAACTACTATTACTAATATATCGGGAGTAGAACCTGCGTTAAATGCAACGCTAACTGTTACACCTACGATTGGTAAGGCAGAATCACCTGAGCATGAAACTAGTTTAATTATTAGACAACAGTACAGTCAGATTAGATTAACAGGACACGACTTCTTAGATATTGGTACAGGTAATAAAATTCAAACTGATTACCCAGACTTATATCTAGTTGGTTATGAAACAGAAAACGAACCGCAACCATTTAACGAAACTATCGAGAAGGGTGGCGGCCGCGTGTTCTATACATCAACTGACCAAGATGGTAACTTTAGAGTAGGTGAATATTTTGCTGTAGAACAGTCAACAGGTATTGTTTCTGTTAATGCAAGTTATTTTGATCTAACTGGTCTAACTGAACTTAGTTTAGGCGGAATTCAAGTTGGAGGTAGTGCTGTAGTAATTAGAGAGTTTTCTAAAGATCCTACATTTGGTGCAACTTCAAATAACATTGTTCCTACTCAGAGAGCTATTGCTAGATATCTAGAATCTAGAATCACAGGTGGTGGCTCAAATGCAGTAACAAATGCGTTAATTGCAGGACAGGTAAGAATTAGTGGTCAAAATATTACTACTACTAGTGGATTACCCGTTACTGTTCCTGTAAAAATGAATTTACCTCAAGGTGCAGACGGACATTACTTAGCTAGTATGTACTTTGCAGCTGGTATGCGTGTACCTACGTAATAGTAGATAAATAAATTAAAATATGGAGTTCTTAGATGGCTGAATTTAAATTAGGTAGAATACGCTTTATATGGAAGAGCGATTGGACTGCCTCTACAGTATACTACAAAGACGATGTAATACGTAACGGCGGAAACACGTATGTATGTGTAGCCGGCCACACAAGTTCTACTGATTTTCCTACCGATTTAGAAACATACTGGAACAAGATGTCGGATGGCCAGGAATGGAAGGGAAACTGGACCACTGAAACTTACTACAAAGTAAACGACATTGTAAAGTATGGCGGTTATCTATATATTGCCAACGAAGCTCACACTTCTGCAGAGTCATTCTCAGAAGGATTAGAGCAAGATCAATTAAAGTGGGATCTATTTGCAGAAGGGTTTGATTGGAAGGGCGATTGGTTAACTTCTGCAAGATATAAAGTTAATGATTTAGTAAAGTACAACGGAACAGTCTATCTATGTAACGACGATCACACTAGCGCATCGTCTGAAGTTGCAGGTCTTGAAGCTGATCAATCAAAATGGGATATTTTCTCAGAAGGTTTTGTTTGGCAAAATAATTGGACAACAGCAACACGTTATCGTGTTAATGACATTGTTCGCTACGGCGGAACACTGTATGTGTGTGTCACAGGACATACAAGTGCCTCAACCGCAGCTTTAGGTCTTGAAGCTGATCAGTCAAACTGGGAATATCTACACAAAGGTATAGAGTACAAAGGTACACACGCTGCGGGTGTTCGCTATAAGATCAATGACGTTGTTAAATACGGTGGCGCCCTTTGGATCTGTACAGTATATCATACTAGTCAAACACTATTGTCACAAGACGAGTCAAAGTGGGCACAGTTTGTCGAAGGTTTAGAATTTGAAGACACTTGGGATGCAGGTGTAAGTTATCAACCGGGTGATTTTGTAACATATGGCGGTTATAGTTATGTTTCTGTAACTAACAACAGAGCTATCAAACCATCAGAGAGTCCTGCTGATTGGGATCTATTCACTACTGGTTTCCGTTTTATGGGAGACTGGGGCGAAGACAGTTCTAACTTTGAGTATAAAGTTGGTGACGTAGTACGTTTAGGCGGATACACTTACCTTTGCACTGAAGATCATACAGGACAAAGACCTCCTAATCTTCTATATTGGGATAGATTAAATTACGGCTTCGAGTGGAAGAACGCATGGACTAACGCAACACTTTATGATCTAGGGGATGCAGTTAGATACGGAGTTAATACTTACGTTTGTATACAGGAACACACTTCAGATCAAGTAGTAGATCAAAATAGACCAGATCAAGATGTTAGCGGCACCTATTGGAATTTATTGTCAGGAGGCGTCGAGTCAGGAAACTTAACAACACAGGGTGATCTAGTTTATTACGGCGGTGCAGGTCCAACACGCTTACCGATCGGTCAAGCTGGTCAAGTGTTAAAAGTTAACAGTGCCGGTGATGCACCTGAGTGGGGATACTTCGGTAGATTAAATAACATCTATTATGTTCAGTCAGTTACTGGTGTTGATAGTCCTGCTCCTAGCTACGGTACTACTATAGATAGACCTTGGAAGACAATAAGATATGCTACTGAGCAAGTACTAAAAGGTGCGTTACGACCAGCAGCTAGAGAACTACTTGAAAGAAATAGAAGTTTTATTCAAGCAGAAGTAGCTGCGTGGGTAGCAGCACAAATTACAGCTGGCACAGGAATATGGGCAGGATTTACAAATGATGATCCTGTTAAGTGTGCCAGAGACATGGGTCAAATTTTAGATGCAATTATTTGGGATATTTCTCATGGCGGAAATAAGAGAACTAGAGACGCAACGCTAACTTATTTTAGTGGCGGAAGTTTAATTCCTGCAATTGCAGATGAAGACGAACAACTAGTAGCTGCAATAAACTACATGTCTACAGTTATTGATGCTGTAATTAGTAATTTTGCTCCTGCTACAGTTTATCAGGGATCAATTACTAGAGTTTCAGATTTAACATTAGTTGAAGAAAGCGATTCACAAGAATTAATTGAAAGTCTTCTATCAATTATCACCGATGCCGTTACTGCTGCGTCTATAACAAACTTGCCAGCAGAAAGAATTGCTAACGATACTATTTTTGTTAAGACTGGCGTATTTTCAGAAGTGTTACCAATTGTAGTTCCTGCTAACTGTGCTATTGTTGGCGATGAACTTCGTTCAACTAGAATTGAAGCAGCAGGCAGTTTAGTAAGTAGTTCTGACACACCTAAGACATTAGATGCTATGTCGAGACTACAGGCAATAATTTCAAATGTTGTTAGAAATGTTGCAGTAACTCCTACCACAGGAAATACTCAACCACAAATAACATCTAGACCTGCAGGATCGGCAGGTGCCGGAACAGCAGCTAGTAATCTTGTTACAGAAATTATTGATTACATTAATTGGGGTGTAAATGGAGCAACGGGCGATTCTACAGTTCCACTTTCAAGAGGTTCTAACACTCCAGAAACTTCAACTGATTATACCTATGCTGTTGAAACACTAGAGGCTAACAGAGAATTCCTCAAAGCAGAACTAGTAGCCTACATAGCTCTTACATATCCTGCATACACCTATGACGTTGATGCTTGTAAGAGAGACGTTGACAGATATATTGACGCTATTAAACACGACTTAATTTACACTGGCAATTACAAATCATTACTATACGCTCGTTATTATGTAAATGCAGTTAACGGCAGTTTAGAAGAAGACATGTTCTACATGAGAAATGGTACTGGTTTAAGAAACTGTACAGTAGCAGGTTTAAGTGGAACACTAAGCGCACCAAATCTCTATGGAACTAGAAGACCTAGTGCAGGAGCATATGTGTCACTAGATCCAGGTTGGGGGACTGCACATCAGGATGCTTGGATTACCAACAAGTCACCATATGTACAGAACGTAACTACATTTGGTACTGCTTGTGTGGGTCTAAAAGTAGACGGTGATCTGCATGCAGGTGGTAATGATTCTATCGTTGCTAACGACTTTACACAAGTGTTAAGCGATGGTATCGGTTGCTGGATTACAAACTTGGGTAGAGCAGAACTTGTTTCTGTGTTCTCATACTATGGACACATAGGTTATCTAGCTGAGAACGGTGGTAAGATCCGTGCTACTAACGGTAACTCATCATATGGTGCATATGGTTGCGTAGCTGAAGGCGTAGACGTTACAGAAACTCCAATTTTAGGTAGTGTTGACAACAGAACCTTTGAAGCAACCGTAACAAACGTTCTAACAACAGGAAGTCAGGTACTAACTTTAGAATTTATAAATGCTGGTGTTAACTATACTAGTGGTGCTACAACTATAACTATTACAGGTGAAGGATTTGGAGCAGCAACTTCAGCTGTTAACGTTGCTAACGGTGGTGTATACGAAGTTAGACTATTAAATCCTGCTGATAATTTTGGCGGTGCTGGCTATGTAACTGCTCAGAACGTAGCTATCGGAGGTAATACTACAACTATTACATTGAGTAACACTGATACTGCCCTTAGTACAGCCTACATAGGAATGTCAATATTCATTATTGCTGGTAAAGGTGCAGGACAATACGGTTACATCTCAGCTTATAACTCTGGTACTAAAATTGCTACCATTAGAAAGCACAGTGATGACAACTTAGGATGGGATCATGTAATAGGATCATCTATCGAAGCTACTCTCGACGATACTACACAATATATTATTGAACCAAAACTAACATTCGCTGCACCTCCATCAGGACTATACTCTAACACTGCAAAGGGTAGAGCTCGAGTAGAAGACGGAAAAATAGTTGAAATTAGAATTTGGGATCCGGGTAGTGGATATGTGACAGCTCCTACTATGACTATTGTTGATCCTAACAATACTGTCGAAGCACCGCACTTAGTAAGAATTGGTAACGGTGTACTTAGACAGCCAACATGGTCAAACAGAGGTACAGGATTTGTTACTGCGCAGGCTACTATATCAGGCGATGGCTTTGCTGATCTGTATCAGCCTGGACAGTATGTACAGTTCAGAGATATGACTGATATACCACAAGCTGGTGCAAACGTTACATTTGCTGGACTACCTGGACAGTACTATAAACTAGTAAGTGTTACAGGACTGCTTGGAGGACCAGGTTCTTATTCAGGAAGATTACAGATCAGTCCTGATCTGTCAATAACTGATGCACCTGAACACTTAGAAGGAATTGAGCTTAGAATACGCTACAGTCAGGTTCGACTAACAGGACACGACTTCCTAGATATTGGTACAGGCAATTTTACAAATACAAATTACCCAGGCACTCCTTTAATTAATCCAGATCCTACAAAAGAAACCAACGATTTTGGTGGCGGTCGCGTGTTCTATACATCAACTGACCAAGATGGTAACTTTAGAGTAGGTGAACTATTCAGTATTGAACAGTCAACAGGTATTGCTACACTTAATGCTGACGCATTTAACATTTCTGGACTACAGGAATTACAGCTAGGTGCAGTTAGCCTTGGCGGTACTAGTGCAGTTATTACTGAATTCAGCACTGACGGTACATTTACCGCTAACAGCGATAACATTGTACCAACTCAGAAAGCTATCAAAACTTACATTGCAAGCCAGATCGGTGGCGGTGCAGGCGAATTGAACGTAAACAGTATTACAGCTGGTCTTGTACAAATTTCAACCAATGAGATTACCACAACCAGCGGAGTTCAAATAAATACCTTACAAAAGGTTAATTTCCAAGCAGGTATTGACGGTCACCCGCTTGCAATGAATTATTTCTTATTACAATAACGGAGAACACATAATGCCATCAGGAATTTTAGGAAGATCAAATTTATCCGCTGGTGTAAACACCGCAGTTTATACAGTACCAGCGAGTACATTTGCAGTAATATCTGTATCAATTTTAAACAGAAGCAACAACGGTGTTGCTATCAGAGTAGCAGTATCTGATTCGAGCACACCAGCGGATGCTGATTGGTTAGAATTTGACACAACTTTGGACCCAAAGCAAGTATTAGAACGAACCGGTATAGTTATGCAGGCCGGCAAAGTATTAGTCGTTCGATCATCAACAGCTAACGTTAATGCAGTTGCTTTTGGAATAGAGACATCTGCATAAATACATTAACGAAGGAATAATCAAATGGCAAGATACATTTCAACATCAGGAACTGCGTTAGCAACTGTGCGTACAACTGGCACTAGCATAACAGCAGTAGCCAACGACCGTATCATTTGTACAGGCGGCGGCTTCACAATAACACTGCCTGCTGCTCCGCTTGAAAATGACACAATTCAAGTAGTAGATGCTACTGGCGTATTTGGAAGCAGTAACGTAACCTGCGCAAGAAACGGAAATAAGATTCAAAACCTAAACGAAGACTTGATTCTAAACATTAATAATACTGCAATTACATTAGTTTGGACTGGTTCGACTTACGGTTGGCTAATCATTAGATAACAGGACACGGGCATGGCAACACTAAAACAGTTTTTAGGTTTGAATTCAACAGTTGAAATTCGAAACCTATATGTGTACAACACTGGTCAAACAAGCGAAATAGACGGTGGCGCTTGCTGTTGCTATGTTGTCCCCAGCGGAATTACACAGGCCTACGTAGAAATATGGGGCGGCGGTGGCGGAGGCAGCGGAGCCTGTTGCTGCCAGTGGGTATATGCTAACTCTACAGGTGGACAATACGGCATCGAACGTTTTGCAGTAACCGCAGGCCAAGTACTAACAATTTGTGCAGGCGGCTCAACCTGCTGTGGTCCTAACTGTAAAGGACCTGACGGCTTCCCAAGCTTCATTTCAAGAAGCGGAACTATATTAGCTTGTGCTGCCGGCGGTGTGGGAGGATGTGCTCTCTGTTTTTACAAAGGCTGGAACTGTACTGGCGTTTGCGTACCGGGCTTTAGAGCTGACTTAGCACAAAGCGTACCGGTCTGTGCTGACATCTGTCAATGCAGTACACAAGGACAAAGCGTATCTCATAACTTCTGTTGGAGTGATGCATGGGAAGCTCTTAGCGGAGCTCCAAAATTTAACAACAATCACAGAATAGGCGGAAGCTTCTGTTCTTATGAATTTACAAGAATGGGCTGCTGCAAACTAAGTAATAGTTGGCCAGCAGGAGGTGGCAATGGCGCAGGTGCTTGTGGCGGCGGCTGCTGCTGGGGCGGCTGGGGCGCTGGCGGCCTAGTTCTTCTAACATTTTACGGTTAAAAAAGGTATTTAAACATGGGAACAAAGACAAATAACATCATAACAAAAACTTTTAGTTATCCTATACCTGACGACTATTTGTATCAGACTAATACTTTAAATAAGGTTGGTACTTATACATATACTGGTCCGGACAAGGTATGGGTTTTTGTTGATAATGAAACAGGAAAGCTAAAAAGCGGTCTTAACTATACTGAAAGAGACGATGGCGAAGACTTACCAACACCTGTTGGTTTAACTAAAGTCTGTTTAACAGCAGAAAACGATCCTGAACTACTTAGTATAGTTTGGCTAGGTGATAATGATTACAGCGCATTACCTCAGAAGGTAGAGAATTTACCAGACGGTGCTACATATTCTAGACCAGATCCTACTCCACCTGATCACACTTATGAATTAATGGAATGTGAATATGATATCGAAGCAAAAGCATGGAAGAAACCTTTTCCATGGAAAAAGCCTCATATGACATGGGATCAGATAAGAGCTGCAAGAGTAGGATTATTAAAACTAACCGATGATATTCTCGCTACGAAGATTCTATCAGACGAAGTGAAAGCAGAGCTTGAAGTAGTTAGACAAAAACTAAGAGATTTACCAGCTACATTTGATGGCATTGATCCTTGGAAGGTTCCTTTCCCTGATTTACCAGACGGAGCAAAATAAATGGCAACGTTAACCCAACTGTTTCCGGTATCTAACTTTTTAACAGGTGCTGCATCTGGAAATTTCACAACGGTCTATGTACATTCAACTAGCATAGATTCGCCTAATAATGGCGGTGCATGCTGTTTGTTCACAGTACCAGCCGGCACTAGTTGGATTAGATTCGAGCTATGGGGTGGCGGTAGTGCAGGTCCTGGTGCTTGTTGCTGCCAACAACCAGTGCAGTCAGGCGGCGCTGGAGCATATGCTAGAAGAACAGTTCCAGCAACTCCTGGAAATACATATACTGTTTGTGCCGGCGGATCAACAGGCTGTATGCCAACTTGCTGCGGAACTGAAGGAAATCCTTCATTTGTATCAGGTGGAACTGGCGGCAGTGCTGTAGCAATGTGTGCTGCTGGTGGCCCAACTAGTTTCAGTCAATGTTTTATGATAAGCAGCGGATGTGCCTTTGCAGGACAAAATACAAACAGTTGCAGAAGCGGTAGTTTCTGCGGTGCTGATTTTGGTCTTCCAGCTATTTCCGGAGCTTCACAAAGTTCAGGTACTTGCGGATTCCAACACTGGCAATACGTGCCTAACGGTCCATATATTGGCGCAGGCGTTAGAACTGGTTGGGATTACTGTATTGCAGGCAGCGGTTGTCAAAGTATTGGTGGTTTTGCTTCTTTCCCAGGTGGAGGCGGCGGCGGCGCTCAATCCCACGGCGGTGGCTGCTGTTGGGGTAATCACGGTGCCGGCGGCTTAGTAATTATATCATACAGATAAGGGAAGACAATGGCAAATTTAAGAGACTTACTTTATACCGATGCAGGAACTGTTACAACTATTACTCTTAGAGAGTTTATTGTAAGTAATACAACACAGTCGGGTGATAACGGCGGAAGATGCTGTGCATGGACTGTACCTACTGGTGCAACCTATATTAAATTTGAAATATGGGGCGGTGGCGGCGGCGGCGGTGGCGCATGCTGCTGTATGCAAGGTTTTCCAGGAGGTAACGGTGCATATGCTCAAAAAGTATTACAGGGAGCACAGGTAAGACCGGGTTGTGTTTATACAATTTGTGCAGCTTCTTCATCTACAATTTCAAATACAAACAATGGTTGTATGGGATATGACAGTTATGTTACAGGGTTTAACCTTTCTAATTTTTGCGCCAAAGGCGGAAGAAACGGCTGTACAAACTGTAATGCTTGGGTAAACTGCCATCATTGTAATCAGTGTTACTACCAGTGCGGAGCATTTGGCGGTGATCTTTGTGTTTGGAGTCAGTGCGGTGCTTCTAGAATAACAATTTATTGCTGGAATCATGGACAACAACATGCACCTACAGGTCCTGGAACAGTTAGTGGACCAATATTTGGTCCAGGCGGCTGCTGGTGCGGCGGCATTTTTGAAGGTCAAATGTGCGGCCCAGTATATCCGGGTGGCGGCGGCTTTGCAGCTCAGGTATACGGCGGCGCATGTAGATGTGGCTGGTTTGGCGCTCCAGGCGCAGTATCGGTAACATGGGGTTAAAATAATGGCAACAATTAGAAGAGTTTTTACTTATAAGCTAGCTGACGATTACTTAGCACAAACTGCAGATCTTATGAAATCTGCTCAATGGACTTATGTAGGTCCCGATGAGTTTTGGGTATTTTTATTTAAAGATTCAGGTAAGCCTAGATGTTATAATTTCTTCACAAAAGAAGAAGACGGAGACATAATTCCTACCCCAGTAGATTGTGTTAAGTACCACGTTGATGCTAATGCAGAACCCCTATTGGCTACACTATTTGGAGCTAGTGAGTATGTTGACGGTGCTACATTGCCGCAGTTTAGTGAGGTATTGCCTAACGGTGAAATTTATTCACGCCCAATGAACCCAATGCCGGATCATACCTATGAAATCAACGACATGTATTACGATTTTAATACACGTATGTGGGTATTTCCTTTTAAGAAACCATGGGTAGAATGGGATGAGCTACTGAGACGTCGAGACTGGGAACTTAATGAAGTTAATTTGAGATTAGATAAAATTTCAGATTTACCTCCTAGTGTTCGAACACCGCTAGAAGAATACAGGACAGCTCTTCAAAATTTAGAAACAACATGGGCCGGCTGGCCAGCTTACAAAGTTTGGATGCCAGAAAAGCCTCTCTAAAAAACAACTCACTTTTAAAAAGCCTTTGACCGCTGTATAATAAGTAGATATAACACTACTTGTTATTAGGAGACAGCATGAGGTCAAAGGCTTTTTTTATCAACGGAGGCGCGGGGCGTGTAATATGTGCAATACCTGCGTTAGAGAAATATCAGGAAGAATCCGGCGATAAGAACTTTTTAATTATCTGCGAAGGCGGGACTGATTTTTTTAAAGGACACCCAACCCTTTATGCCAGAACATACGACCACTGGCACAAGAATCTTTTTGAAGACAAACTAATACATATGGATTTAGTCTCACCAGAGCCATATAGAGTTTGGGAATACTATAATCAAAAATGTAATCTTTCACAAGCCTTTGATATAGCGATAAACAACAAAGGTGTTAGAGAGCTACCTCGTCCTACATTAAAATTATCTGTTGATGAAATTTTAACAGGAAAAAATATTATTAAAGAAGTAAAGGCAAAAACAGGAAAAGATCATGTGATTGTTTTTCAGCCTTTTGGAAGAGGTGTAATTGTACAGGATAATATGATATCAGATCCTTCTGGTCGTAGCTTTGAAGGTGACAGTGTAATCAATATTGTTAAACATTTACAAAAAAAGTATGCAATAGTATTCATGGGAGAATTTGGTATTGATTTTGCCAAACACGGATGCACTGCACCAGTAGCAGCACCTCAGAACGCTTCTATTAGACACTGGGCAGGAATTATTAACGAAGCTGATTATTTCTTAGGCTGCGATAGTGTAGGACAGCATATTGCCTATACGCTACAAAAGCCAGCTACTGTTGTTGTTGGAAGCACATTTAAGGAAAATATTTCGTATCCAAACTATGAAAAGTTTGATATTTTAGACATGGGCGAAGATCGTAGACGTTATAGTCCTATTAGAATTACAGTTGACGAAGTAGCTGATAGAACTAACGAAGGCATCATGATAATGAATGACAAAATTGAAGAAGTAATTTGTCAGACTATCGAAGAAGGTATAGTCAAGCACGTACTAGGTAAGAAAAAGTAATTAATGAAGCGGCTTTTTGTTTTTGGTTGTAGCTATACTGCCTATTCTTGGCCTAGTTGGGCAGACTTGCTAAGTTGTGAATATGACGAATATCACAACTGGGGTATGGCTGGTCTCGGAAACAGAGCTATCTGTGAAAGATTAGCAGAATGTCATGTTAAACATAAGTTTAATGAAAATGACACAGTTATAATACAGTGGTCAACTCATTTAAGAAATGATTTTTTCCATCAAGCTGGTTCTTTGTCTGAAAGAGTTCCTGGGTGGAAAACAGCAGGTAGTGTATTTAATTACTTAAATCAACCAATTTATGATAAAGAATGGTTGGAAACATTTTTTGATGAAGAGGCATTTTTTATGCACACACTTCATAATGTTTTATTAGCCCAACAGCTTTTATCAAATACAGGTGCAACCTGGTTTATGACCAGCATTGGTGATTTAAGAGAATTAGGTAATGACATTGATATTAGCACTACATATGGCGAACAGTCGCTCTTTATAAGAATAAAAGATAGATTTGCAAAACAAAAAGAAAAACACTTTGCATATAAAGTTACCCCTAGCTTAAAGATATACAATGACCCTATATGGAATGAAAACGCAGATCATTGGGTAGAACCAATAGGTTCGTGGATAATAAAAAATATTAAAGATCCTTTTTACGAATTTAAAGACGAAGAAGGAAAACCATTTGTTGATTATCATCCAAAACCTTCAGCACACCGAGATTGGTTAGTTAAATTTTTAATTCCAAAGTTAGGATTAGAACCACAGATAGACAGGTACAATAATATATCAAATCAATCTGATAGATTGCAACTTAAAAACGTCGATAATGAAAAGAAAAACTTTGAAAAGATGTTATTTAAAGAACAGTTTGAATTACCGCTATGGCCTAATATGATCAAAGGCTTCATAACATTTTGAGGAATAATACATGAGTAAAGATATTTGGATTGCAGGAATTGCTAGAGGTCATAATGCAGGCGTATGCCTGCTAAAGAATGGCGAGATTGTTTTTAGTATAGAGGAAGAACGTTTAAGCCGTCACAAATATGATGGCGGCCCGTTTGCTTCTATGGCTAAGATACTAGAATATACAGATAGACTTGACTATCTTGTTGTTGCACATACACAGAGTTTAGTAGAGACTGCTGGAAAAACTGATTTTACTGGCGATGATGTTTACACAGCAATGGCTAGAAAGTTAGGTTTAATAGATCGTAAGGCAAATATCTACAAACATCCGCAGGTAATTGACCTTAGCCATATGCACCACAAGTTACATGCTGCTTGTGCATTTTATAGAAGCGGATTTGAAACTGCTACAGCGGTTATTGTTGATGGCGCAGGAACTTTCTTACAGATCGGCTTAGGTAACGAGCAATTTACTGCTTGGGAAACAGAAACAGTTTTTGACTGCGCATATCCGGCGCACTTTACTACACGATACAAGCATATTGGATCTAGAGGGCCAATTGCAGAAGCAATCTTTGATGATTTTTCTGCTGAATTTTACAACGAAGTTGATGACGCTGGAAATCCTAATACTTATAAAGCAGTAGTAACTGAAAAAGCGGGAATAGTAAAAGTTTACGAAGCTGTAACACAATACTGCGGATTTAGCAGCATTGAAGCTGGTAAGACTATGGGGCTCTTTCCTTACGGTAAGCCAAATGATAAAATACCTAAGTTGTTTGACGACACTGGAAAAATACCTCAATCAAATAGAAATTTAATTGTTCCTACATATCCAAATGGTGCAGTTGTAAATGCTGCTATGTATGACGAACTTGAAGATAACAATGCTTCTGATATAACAAAATTACAAAACAGAAGGGACTTGGCTTATGCTTGTCAAACAGAAACACAGGAACAGGTTCTTAAATTTATTATCGAAGCTGTAAAAATTACTGGAAATAAAAATGTTGTATTAAGTGGCGGCTACGGTTTAAATTGTGTTGCTAATTATTTCTATCTTACAAAGTTAAATGAATTAGGTATTAACTTTTATGTAGAACCTGTAAGCAACGATGCCGGCACAGCAATGGGTGCAGCTTTGATGATTTATAAATCAAAGTTTGGTCACACAGGTAAGCCCAAGCGATCAGATACTCTTTATTTAGGTCCTAAGTATGAGTACACTTCTAGCGAAATTAGTAATCTAGCAGAACAGTACGGAGCTACTGTAGAACCAGCTACACATAAAACATTAGTAGATCTAATACGATCAAAGAATATTGTAGCTCTATTTCAGGGTAGATCAGAAAACGGTCCTAGAGCATTAGGAAATCGTAGTCTAATATTTGACCCTACATTTGAAGACGGTAAGGATTTTGTTAATCTAGTAAAGCGTAGAGAATATTTCCGTCCGTTTGCGGGCAGTATTCTTGAAGAAGATGCACACGAGTGGTTTGATCTGCGCGGAATGCCTTCTAGCCCTACTATGATGTATGCTGTAAATTGCAAGCCAGGAATAGAATCTAAAATACCATCAATTATTCACGTAGATGGAACCTGCAGAATTCAAACTGTAAACAAAGAACAAAATCCTTTATATTACGAGATTATTTCGGAATTTAAAAAATCTACCGGAGTTCCTATAGTTTTCAATACTAGCTTTAATTTAGGCGGAGAACCGTTAGTGGAAACATTAGAAGATGCGCTATGGACTCTACAGCAGAGTGATATCGAATATCTGTATCTTCCTGAATACAAGCTAATGTTGACTATAAAAAATGCATAAATATTGTGTATAGGAAAGCACAATGTTTAACATTTTAAAGTTTTTTAGTCAGGGTAGAAAAGACAGTATCCTTTTTAAGGATAATGGAGCATTATCACATAATGGTCCTTGGAAACAGGTCTACCCTGATACATTATTAGACCGATGGCACATAGGTGAATTTAGCAGTGCTGAATACACAATAAGCGTAGATCTTGGAAATAATGACAGAGAACTTATAAAGTGTTTAGTTACTGCGGGTCTTGAAGTTGCTAGTGTAGTAATTTATGCCCGCAGCCGCTTATCTAGAAATATCATAAACATAGATGCTACTGTAAATAACAGCTATGTTGATGTTATTTTAAACCCAGCAGCTGATGATAGTACTCCAACATCTGGTGCAAAAGTAATATATACAGTACAGTATTTTCAAAGTCAAAATCCTCTAATTGTTTGAAATCAAATTCAAATAAATACAATAGTTGGAGGATACTATGACAATAATTAACGCACCCTTTAGATCAGAATACGGATTTGAAAGTCCGGGTTTTCTAGTAGATTCTTCGGGAAATGTCATAGTTAGAACCTTATCTCAAACAGAAGGCGGTTCAGATGTTGAAACTCCTGCTGACTTTAATGTAACAGAAAGTGAAGGTGGCGGCGGATTTTTGTTTTCTGGTACAATTGGAGCAACACCCGATATAACACTCTATAGAGATCGAACTTACATTTTTGATCTTAATTTACCAACTCAAACTTTCTATATCTATCGCACAGACGGAACAACATACTTTAGCGGATTAGTACACTCAGACGGTAGCTCTTCTGAAGATGCCCTAGCAAAAAATAGTGGAAGATTGCGTTGGACGATTCCGCTAAATGCTCCTGATACGTTATATTACGGAAATTCAACAAGAACCATCGAGGGTACTTTTAACATTGGTGACCCTGTTGGTACTTTTAGTACAATAAATGTCACCGAAGATGCTAATGCAAGTGATAGCGAAACAGGAGCTTTAACTGTAGCGGGTGGCGCAGGTATAGCGAAAGATCTGTTTGTAGGGGGCGTATTAACAGCAGCGTCATTCCAACTTAATGGCGTAGGACTCGCAGAAATTAGTAGCGGAACAAATCTAGCTCTTAATGCTGATAATAGAATTATTCTAAGAGTTTCTGACGTGTTAATAGGATCTATTGATTCTAATGGTCTTAGTATTTCAATAAATAACAGCAGTATTAATAATTCTGTTATAGGAGATATTGCCCCGTCAACAGCAACTTTTATTTCAGCTTCAATAACTGACACACCGTTACTTGGAAATAACGCTACGAATAAAACCTATGTTGACAACACAGTAACAACTCTAGCAGTTGCATTTGGATTATAAAGATGGCAAAAAAGAAAATAGAGAACTACGTTTTTAAACCAGGCATTGGGGCACTAGATTATGTCTATCCCGATGCTTATAGCCTTTTAAGTCAAAATAAAGATTTTTTGATTTCTGAATCAATTGCTTATATAAACCAAGAAATTGATGATGCAACAAAGTGCCGTAGGGATATAGGATACATAATTGACGGACTTGTAGCTGATATAGCTTGCCAGAGTACTTACTATTCTTATTTTATAGGTCTAGCAGAATTTAATTCACTTGACATTTCAAATACTGTTATTAGAACAATTGAAAGATTAAGAACAAATGTAAAGGCTCGTGCTGCAACTTTATACACCGGTCCTACTTTAACATCTCTAAATGCAGACATCGACTTCTACATAAATGAAGTTATTGATATTGCACAGAATGGAAGAAGTGCTGCTGATGCTCCAACTTATAGTACTGCAGGGGTTTCAACTGATCGAATTCGTGCAGCAACAAATCTTTTAAACAACTCTGCATTCATTGCAGCAGAAGTTAATGCTTGGGTAGATGTTAACTATCCTGATCACAATCATGATGTTGACAAGTGTACTCGTGACGTTATCTATGCTATAAATGCCGCAGTATTTGATATACTATACACCGGCAATACTGCTACCTATGACAGCGCAAGATTTTTTAACAACTATGCAGCCTCAGGTGCAACAGGAATTACAGCTGAGCATCAGGCTCAAACTGTAGCAGCTTATAGACATTTACAGTCATTTATTGATGACATTGTTACATGTACAACTATTACTAAGTCAGTAGGAAATACACTTACTCAAAATACTACAGGTCCAGCAGCAACTAGTTTAATGGGCACAGCGGCAGCTGCATTAATTGACATCGTAGCAGATGTTGTTGAAAGTGGCACAGGATCGTTACCTGCAAAAGTTTCTTATGTAGGATCAAATCCTTTCTCTTTGTTTGTGTCTAACGTAAATTCATTTAAAACTGATATTACAAACGCAATAACATGGAGCCCTACATATACATACAATTCAGAAAAGTGTCAAAGAGATTTAGGATTCATACTAGACGCATATCTGTATGATCTACGTTATGGCGGAAATTATGAAACTAGACGCAGCATATCTTATTATTGGGACGGTGCTGTAGCACAGGTTGACGGAAATAGAATACCTGAAATTGACACTCATGCGTTTATTGGCGATTTAATTGTTGATTACATATTTGAAAACACTGCATGGGTCAACGGCGGATTAGAAGAACAGGTAATAGACAATACTAAAACTGCTGAAGCAGGTGCTATTACTAAACTGTCAACACTAGTTCAAAACACAGTTAACGTAATTACTAACGGTCTTTCAAGCCTACCAACAGCAGAACCAAGAGGTGTTGGTACTATTAAGATACAAGGCAAGTACGACACTAGTGACTTACTATTAATTACTAACACTACTAGAAACGAAATAATTTATAACTTTGGATCTCCGCTTGCAGGTGGATCTGTTTCAATAAAAGAACACGGCGACGACACAGACTTTGTGAAGTTTTTACAGACCACCGATGGCGTAACAACTATCACTCTAAATTACGATACAAGCGCACACGAAGAAACAGACGACCTCCAGATATTTGTTGAAGCCAATGAAGTAACTACACGACCATTTGACTTTGGTACTGATGCTATTGAACGTATGCGTATAGCACCTCCGCTGTCAATGCTTGACGCTGACTTTGAATACGGACTTCAGCCAACCAAGTGGGCAGCTATTGGAACAATGCGTGGATATCCGTCAGTGTATGAAATACCAGGAACAGATACACCTGTAAGTTCTATTGTTACAGACGCAAGTGCTGGAACTAGCGGAGTTGGTCAGAGTTTAATCACTGTTACCACTGTTGGTCCTCATGGATTCTCAGCGGGTGATCCTGTAACAATTAAGGCATTGGCCGACAGTATTACAGGTGCTGCTCGAGCTGAAGGCTCATTTGTAATTAATACAGTACCAACTACTAATACCTTTACTTATTTTGCTAAATCAAAAGTTGGAACAACCAACGGCCAAGTTTTATCAAACAGCTATACTCAGTTACGAAAAGCAGGTTTTTATACAGGTGCAAATATTGGCCAGCCCGCTATTAGTGTTATAAGTAACGGCTCAAGTGGATCGATAACAACAGAGCTTGGAGTATTGAGCGGTCAAGACATTATTCCTTTTGATGGTCCTGCTCCTGAAATTGGTGCTCCGTTAACTGTTAGCGGTATTCCTCTAGGATCTCAGGTTACATCTGTTATTGATACTAGCGCCGGCGGCGGCACTTATATTACTCCGACAGTAGTAGAGACTTCTCTTACTGGATCAAACACCGTAGAAGTTTTAAATTCTACAGGAATTGTACCTAACCTAGCTGTAGATCGCGGTGATGGCTTTGCTGTTTATGTAACAGAAATCGATGGCAATCAAGTTACATTCAGCGGAAGTTTTACTTCACCTGTAATTGCAAACACACAGTCTTACACAGACGTTGAAGGTTCAAACGATTCAAGTTTAGGTTTTGGCGCAACATTTAATGTTTCTATAATTAGTTCAACATACGCAGTAACAGTCAACACTCCCGGAACTAATTATAAAATTGGTGATAGAATTATTATACTTGGTAATTCATTGGGCGGTACAGTACCAACTAACGATTTGTTATTAAGGGTTACTGCAATAACTGCCGGCGGCGGAATTTTAACAGTTGCGTCATCGGGAAGTGCATTTGACGGAACAGGTACGTTCAATAACGTAGCAGCAACGTATCCGGGCGGTAACGGCCAGTTTGGAAACTTTGACGTAACTTGGTTAAACAATGCATATACAAACGTATCATTGGTATCACCGGATAGCTCTACAGGCTATATTGTCGGTGATAGAATTAAAATACTGGGTAGTTTTATTAGTCCAGCGGCAGGCGCAGATGGCATTCATGATCTCTACATTACAGTTACGGGAATAGGTTCAGGTGGATCTATCACTAGCGTGTCTTGGGAAGGTGTTGCTCCTCAGGCGTTAAGAACATACAATAGTGTTCCATATACTACAAGCGGCAGCGGTGTAGATGCTGTGATCAACGTTCAACTCGATGGTTCAGGTTATACCGCATTTGTTAGCGCACCTGGCGAAAACTTCCTTAGTGGTGATACAATTACTATTGCAGGCGCAAACCTTGGTGGCACAACACCTGCTAATAACTGTGTGATTACAGTTACCAATGTAGGCTCACTGGGCGAGATTTTGACTATATCGGTAACAGGTACTGGTCTTAACAACGGTAGCGCAGCTTCTGTAACAGGCGATCCTATTGTAGGAACAGGAGCAACATTTGACGTGTCTTTATCAGCCGGTGTTTATACTGTGTCTGTTAATAACGGTGGTACTAACTACGGCGAAACACAGCAATTAACAATTCCTGGAAACTTAGTTGGCGGTGCAATTCCTGCTAATGATATTACAATTACAATCACTAATACAGATGATTTTGATACTGGGGTAATTACAGCAGTCACTCATACAGGCACAGCCGCAACAGCAGCAGGACCATTTACTGATATTTCTGGAGCAAATTCAGTTAATACAGGTGCTGGTGCTAGATTTAACGTATCGAGAGATAATGGGCTGTACACATCGATATCACTAGCTGATGCAGGTTCTGGTTATGCTCAAGGTAACAGATTAATAGTATCTGGTTTAGATCTTGAAGGAACTTCAAACAACGATATTTTAATTCGTATCAATTCGGTTAATCCTTCTGGATCAATCTTAACTTATACAGAAGAGTGGTCAAGCGCATCATTAGGAACAATACTTAGAATGTTCTCAACAGTTGTTATGTCAGAACAGACTACAACTAACATTCCAAGATCTACTACTATAACATATAGTGCATTGGCTACATTAGAAGCTTCTTGGCCTACTGCACACGGTCTAGTTCCAGGCGACACATTCATTGTAACTGTAAGCAGTGATAACGGTTCAAACAATCATAACCTAGCAGCAGGCGCATTTATTGCAACAACTGTCCCTACAATTAGTTCTCTACGATACCAAGCTAGAGCTGCTGGAACTATTACTACTGGCGGTGGTATCTTGGGAGTAATTTATCCAAGACCGGATTCGTTCTTTATACATAGACCGTTTGACGGCGGCGTACAGTTAGGTACAGGTGGTCCACAGCACGGCGCACAGGCTATACGTCAGAGTAAAAAGTATATTCGTTATCAGTCAGGTAAGGGTATTATGTATACTACAGGTGCTCTATTTGCACCATCGTATGACCTGCGCTCAGTAACAGCTGACGGCGTAGAAGTAGGATCTCTTATCACTATCGAAACAGACGATAACGATCACGGAGTACAGGTTGGCGGCATAATTCGCTTACTAGGTATTGACACTCCCGGATACAACAGCGGTCCAGGAAACAGTACACCTCCAGATTTTGATTATGAAGTTGTTGACGTCGATGACGAAAGACAGTTTAAGGTACGAGCTCAAAGAAGATTAGGATCTACCACAGCCGTTCTCGGTTTTGGCGCACAGATGAGTGTTGTGGCGTGGCACGGTGCAACAGTACGTTCAGGTATTTTTGATGATCAGAACGGAATTTTTTGGGAATATGACGGAACACAGATATCTGTAGTTCAACGAACTGGTACCTTCCAAGTAGCAGGTACTGTAGCTATTAACGTTGATTCTAATTTAGTTACAGGTACAAATACTAGATTTAGAGAACAGCTAAAAGCAGGTGACAGAGTTATTATTAAAGGTATGACTCATGTGGTTAGCCATGTAACTAGCAACACTAGTATGACTGTTACACCAGACTTTAGAGGTGTAACAAACGTAACAGGTTCTAAGATTATGCTAGTAACTGATAAAAAAGTTAAGCAGGCTGATTTTAATTTAGACAGACTAGATGGCACTGGTCCAAGCGGCTATAATCTTGATCCTGCTAAGATGCAGATGATCGGAATTCAATACAGCTGGTACGGTGCAGGTTTTATCGACTTCATGTTAAGAGGATCAAAGGGTAACTTTGTATTCGCTCATAGAATGCGCAACAGCAATATTAATACAGAAGCATTTATGCGTTCTGGTAACTTGCCTGTACGCTATGAAGTTACTAACGAAGGTCCTCCAGGTAAACTTGCAGCTGATATGACCAATATTCAAACTACAATAGAATTAGAAGACGGAAGTTTCTTCCCAACCTCTGGTACTGTTTACATTGATAACGAAGTTATTTCGTTTACTGGTAGAACAGGAAATACTCTAACAGGGTGTACTAGAGCTGCTACATTTACAAATTATCAAGCAGGTGCTATTCGAAGTTATACAGGTGGGTTTGCAACCACGCACAGTGCTAGAACAGGTGTTATATTAATTTCACAAACTATTACACCTCTAATTAGCCACTGGGGTAGTGCGTTCTTAACAGACGGCGGTTTTGATGAAGATCGCGGATACATCTTTAACTATGCAGCTACTAACATTGCAGTTAGTACAACAAAACAAACTGCTTTCCTAATACGTCTTGCACCGAGTGTGTCAAATGCTATCGTAGGTGACCTAGGCGAGCGCGAACTATTAAATCGTGCGCAGTTGTTGCTACAGGGTATTGAAGTTACTTCCGATAATCCTACCACTGCTCAAAATGGTGGTATTATTATTGAAGGAGTTCTCAATCCTCAAAACTATCCTATCAACCCAGCAAACATTGGTTGGACTGGTCTAGCTGGTGTTGCTCAGGGCGGACAGCCTAGCTTTGCTCAAGTAGCATCAGGTGGTTCTGTAACATGGTCAACTGGTGTAAGTGCTACTAATGAAACTGCTACATCTGTAGGACAGATTTCAGCAGTATTAGATAGCGGTCAATTTATTACCCCAAACGGTTCGTTCTTTGTTCGTGTCAGTGCAGCTGACTATAGAACAACATTTGGTACAACCGACGTATCGCTTGTAGTAGGTCTGCCTATTACAGGGACTGGCATTAGAGCAGGTACTATTATTACAGGCGGATCAATACCTGCAACAGGTAACGACGGTTTCTTTAACTTGAATCAAAGTACAAATGCTCAAATTAATGCTAACTTAGCCAATCATTTAACTGTAAATTATAACAGCGCCCTTACTAACAGAAACTTTGCATTCTTAACAACTGCTAGTTTTAATGCCACAGGTGCTAAACTAGGTACAGCAGTAACTGGAGGGTCAGTAACTTTCCCAGCTAACACTACAGTTAACAGAATCAGAACTATTACCTGGGCAGGACAGACTTTCTATGAAGTGCAGTTCAACAGTACATTTACTGGTACGCTGGCATTGAATACTGGTACAATACAGTTTACATTCTTACAGCCGCCCTATGCTTTACCAGGAGAAACTGTATTCTCGTTCATTGCTGCACCTGGTGAAAGATCTTCACTTGATCTTTCACAGTTGAAAGAGTTGACTAATACGCCCCTAGGCGGTAGAGGAACTTATCCAAACGGTCCTGACGTATTAGCTATTAACGTGTATAAGGCTGCAGGAGATCCAATTCAGTCAAACATTGTACTGCGTTGGGGTGAAGCTCAGGCTTAATTGTTTTCTAACCAATTGGCAAAATCTAAAAGCGTATCAAATACAATGGTACGCTTTTTTATATCTTTATAAGCATATCTATTAAGTAATTCTTCAGTTTCTTTACCGTAGCCTGTTCTTACTAGTACAGGTTTGGCTCCTATCTTCATAGCAGCTTTTAGATCTGTAATTTTGTCGCCTACATAATACCCTTGATTAAACTTAATAAATGGTCTTTCGCTTTCGCAGCGTTTGAACATGCCAATATTTGGTTTGGCAAACGGATCGTCTTTTCTACTGCTGGCACTATAGTAGATAGCATCAATACTAGGACAGCCTGCTTTTCCTAATAGATCTAACATGTGCATGTGTAGAGCGTCTACATCTTCAATAGTGAATAATTTCTTTTCAATACCGCCCTGATTGGTAATGATAGCAATTTTATGACCCATAAGCCTTAATTTTTTAATAGCCTCTAAGCTACCTTCAATGGGTTCAAAATCCTCAGCACGATAACAGTAGGTTCCTAGATCTCGATTGATAACACCATCACGATCTAAGCCTACCACACATTTAGGTGCTATGTAATTTGGGTCTTGTAAGGGATTTGTACCCCAATCAATAAAAATATTATTCTGATTCATTTTTTACTGTTTGACTGTCACCGGGAATTAATCTATAGTTGTCTTCTACTGAATCTGGTGTACTTACTTCAGTAATACTAGAGTTATCTTCGAGTGCTTCTAGTTGATGCGGCATTAATGGAGGGTTATGCCACACATCACCTTCTTTAAGTTCTTTCTCATAAACAGTGGCAGTTGCAGTATCAATATACCTTAGCTTAAATTTTCCATTGTTTACAAACCAGGTTTCATCTTTTTCTCGATGAAAGTGCATAGAAAACTTTGCGCCTGCACGTTCAAATACTAAAATTTTTCCTGCATACTTGTCGTTGGTTGCCCAGATTAGTTCATAACCCCAACCCTTTTTAACAACGCCGGTTAATCTATGGGGAGTTAGATTAGTTTGTTCCATTTATATAATCCTCTATTTTAGTCCACTGCATGTTTATAACAGTGTTTAGTTTTTCTAAATCTGCACAGGTATATGCCTGATATTGAGATTTAAGATTTTCAGGCATAGGTATGTATTCAATCTCTGCAGAATACTTGCGAGCAATAGACTGTGCTACTGATTCAAAGCTAACAGGTGTACCTGTGCCTACATTAAAAATACCTCGATCAGTTTTTTCAAACATAAGTTCGTGTACACGACACACATCGCCTACCCATACAAAATCTCTTTTGTAATTTTCACTGCCTTCAAATAGACGAATTTTTTTATTAGTTAATGCTTGATCTCTAAATTTAGTATATGGACTAGCCTGATCGCCTTTGTGTTCTTCTCCAATGCCATATACATTAAAATATCTAAAACCTTGCACAGTAATTTGAAATTCATCTTTAAATTGATTGACAAATCTGTCAAAAAGATACTTGCTCCAAGCATAAGGACTTTGTGGTAACAAAGGACCGTCTTCTTTAAAGTGTTGATGAGGCCCATATACACTAGCACTAGATGCATATTGAAAATTAACACCCATCATATCGCATGCCTGTAACAGCCTAACAGAATTTTCAAAATTCTGTTCCATGATTTGATCAACATCTGTAAATGTAGTAGACGAGATAGCACCAAGGTGTATTACCCAGTCATAGCCTTCTGGGTCCGGTATAGTATTAGGTTCGTACTCCCAACCTTCTACCTCATGTCCTTTATTAGAGAGATACATTGCAAGATTTTTGCCAATGAATCCTTTATGACCTGTTACTAGTATCTTCATTCTATTTCCTCTATCGTGGGTGCATAGCATCCAACATGCTGTACAGTTATAGCAGATGCTTCGATAGCAAAAAACAAAGCTGCATTTATGCTACCACTATCTAACCACTTGTAAGTAAGTGCAGCTAAGAAAGTATCACCTGCTCCGGTAACATCAACTACTTCAACTGCTGGCGCAGGCATATTTACTTCATGGTGGGGGATAACTGCTCCCTTTTCGCCGCGTGTAACAATTAGTCCTGAACATGTGGATTTAATTTTACTATATTCTAGTTCGTTAATCTTAACCCACGCACCTTGAAGTCTTGCTAGATCTGTTTTCTTTGTATCAATAAAAACAGGAATTTTAGTTGAGTGGTTAGACCACTTAATAATTTCTTCCATTAATTCGTATGACACTGTTCCCTTATTGTAATCGCTGATAACAACAGCATCATAAACATTAGGAATAGCAGTTTCAAATGCAATTGGTGATGATTCAACATCACAATCGATACGAACAATTTGTTGTTTACTGCGGGAATCAATGAGCCTAGTTTTGGTACTTGTTTTTCCAAATAGATAATTTACACTACAACCTAATGCTTCTAGATTTTTACATACATTTCCAGCCATACCTGCACGTTCTTCTGTATAGGTTGGAACAAATACAGGAACAGGTGCTTCGGGACTTAAACGATCGATAGTACCGTATTGATAGATATCCTTACAGTTATCTCCAATTAATAATATCCTGAATTGTTTTTGTGGTTGAATGTTCTGTTCTATCATAAAACTTAATTTCTTTACAATACTCTGCCCCGATAATATTTCTGCCTATATAGTCACTGCCTTTAACCATTACATCTGGGGCGTAGTCTTTTATTAGATCAATTAGTTCTGTATCAGATCCAAATAAACAAACATCATCAACGTCACGCAAATTTTCTAACACAAATTTTCTATCCCATTGCGTGTTTATTGGACGAGATTCGCCTTTAAGTTGTCGTATTCTGTCATCAGTGTCAATAGCAACTACTAAAAAGTCGCCCTGACATTTTGCATACTTGAGTAACTCTACATGTCCTCTATGCAGAATATCAAACGATCCGTTGACAAAGATTTTTCTCATAATGCAATATACACTACTTTTTGTTATTCGTCAAGTAAATCACTCATTCGAAAAACTGTTTCAAGTTTAGCTCTGTTTATTTTGCTTTGTAGCGTATTTCGTAAACCGTGATGCAACGGTCTTGGCCAATTCTCATATCCTACCCAAGCATAACCGTCGTGTTCGCTATTTAATTTTGGAATAAATTCGGAACGAATTACGCAAAGATATGTGTGAAAATGAAACTGTTGATCTGATGATATAAAAGTTTCTAGAGGAATAGTTTTAATAATAGAGGGGATGGAACCAATTTCTTCAACTATTTCACGTTGAAGGCCTTCCCAGGGTGTTTCTGCACCTTCATTAGTTCCTCCCACAATACCCCATTGATTAGAACGCTTGCCGTTCTTGCGGTATAAGAAAAGAAATCTTTTGGTTTCTAGTGTATAAAAGAGGGCACCACTACAGTTAATATTAGTCATACTAATAATTAGCCGTAGAGATCGATCCTCCATGTGCCTATTGGATACTCACCGTCAACACTCTTATACCAGCTTCCGTCACTAAATCTATACTGTACGCCAGTATTTAAATTTGTAGTATAGGTAATTGTGGTAGTTTCACTAGCATCAAATATTACAGTCCATTCTGTACCGTTCCATTCTACTATATCGTTAGCGCCAGCTACTAAACCAGTACCGTTGTTATTTCTCCATGCTACTGGATTTTCAACAGCGTCTTCGTTGCCAACATCTTCTAATAACAATAGTCGAACACCTACCGCTTTAATACCTAGAGGATTAAAACGTGTGGGATCTATAATATAGTCTATGCTAGTTCTACTAGCAATTGGACTTGTAATGATATCGTCTTGAGGGAAACTATCGGTATCCCAGTTAATTGAAATTTTACCTTCGTCAAACGGATTTAAACTTATAGTTCCTGTAATAGTTACATTACTGTCTAAGTTAGTTAGATAAATTCTACTAACATCTGCTACATAGTTGCCTGGTAGAGCTTCAAAAATATCTCTCCAATTTTTAGTGCCTACAGTACCTCTAGCAATTAGTTGTGCTGTTTGGCCTTCAACATATACACCGTAGGTATTATAGTTGACATTTGCCATTTGATCGGTAAGCGCAGTTGCTGGTCTCTTACCAAATTCATTTTCAATAGATCCAGGAACAGCAAAATCATCGTATGCATTTGAATCGGGAGCAGATACACCTGTTTCAATGGTGCCTCTAGCTTCGTCAAACATACTAGTAATAATGTTAGTAATAACTCCCATCTTCTTAACTTTAGATGGAGGACTGATATAGATAGGAATACTAAAAGTTAACGTAGCAACGTCAATTTCTGTTTCTACTCCTACTGGTATACTTCTATTTGTAAATTGTACACTCTCTAAATTAACTACAGTAATACTAGTCCAATCAACAAAGTTATCAGTTGTTTGAATTTCTAAACTTGGATTAAACAACACAAGAAGCTGCTCGAGTATTTGCAACTTTTGATCTGTGTTTGATGTCCATATATCTACATTGGCTCGCATCATATATGGAGTAGGTATTAGTCTCTCAACTGTGTAGTTGGGACCTTTAGTGTTTAAGTATTCACCGGCCTCTTCATCGTATGCACGTTCTCGTATATTTACAGAACGTGTATAAGTAGCATCCGTTAATCTATCTTTGTCTAATTCTAGTGCTGTAATATAAACAGCCATCCTCGGAGCACTTGGTAATTTATTTTCAGAATTATCTCTAATAATACTAGCTACTTGTCGAGTCAAATCACCGTACATAACTGGGACAATTTTTTCTTGTCCCTTACCGTCCTTAACAGGAAAATTACTAACCAATCTCATTAATTGGGTAACGTATCTTCTTATTTGTCCATCGTAAAAGTGTAGCATTAGTTGTCTGCCTTAGGTCTAAGTGCTTTTGAAATTGCTTGACGTTCTTCAACAACTTCACCGTTGATAATGTTAGTATTTGTATTATTAATAAATGAAGTTCTGTGGGTGTATCTTTCAAGCGTGTTTGTTAAGGTCATTCTAACATCGTCTTTATACTTAACCCAACGTGAACCGTCATAATGAAACATTCTATTGGGCATATAATCAGTTCGTAAGAAAAAATCACCTTCTACAGGGTTTCTAGGAAACTGTATACCAAAGCCGTACGGAGCAGCATTTGGTGTAGAACCATCACCGTAGTTTAATAGGTAACCTGAATAACCTTCTCTAGCAGGTCTATTTACTATTTCGTCGGCACTAGTGCCAATGTTACTAGCATCTATATCTGTCTCGTCTGCTGTTTGCAGTGCAACGGTACCGTCTTCGTTAGTAGCTACTGTATAGAAGTGACTGGTTGTAAAACCGCTCTTAGGAGCATCTGCTTCTGCTTGAGCAATTACAGCACTGTTGATTTGCATTTCTTTTTCATAAGTGCTGAGCACATCTCTCAGTGTTTGATTACTGTCCTCAGAAGCAGGTAAGTCTAATATTTCACTATATTCCTGGCCGTCGTATATCTGTTTGAGTTTTAGTCTGTACAAGTGAGGCCACCAAGTTTGACTAAAACCTTCAGCAGCTCTATTAATTTCTTCTACTACATAAAAGCGTTTTAGAGCCATGCTGTAATCATTTAGAGCATATTCGTCTTTTAGATGTGGTAATTCTATAACATCACCTGCAACAATTTTTCTACCAATTGTTTTAACACTGTCTCTAATATGTATAGTTAAAAATAACGTGTCGTTACTTAAAAACAATCCAAATTGACTTAGGTTAAAATCAATATCCTGTACGTTGTAAATACCACGTAGCGTATAAACACTAGAATCGTACTTTCTGTCTCTGTTTTCTAAAAATAAAAGATCTTGTATGTTAGTTTCTTTTACTGCATCGTACTGCGGTTTATCTGCTGTAGCGTCCCCGTCAGCAGGATTTACGGGGCCTAGATATTTGTGTATGTTTACATCAGTACCGCCAATGGTAAACATTTCAGAGATCTGACGATCTAAGAATTCGTAATCGTTGCCGCGCTCAGGTTTAAATAAGGATATTCTTGGCATATGTATATTTATCGCTGCGATAAATACACTACGGAGAACTCGAAATGGCAAATTTAAAGGATCAAAAACAGGAAATTTATGACTATGTCTATGCAATGCTAGGCGGCGGCATGGTTGATGTAGAATTAGATCCTGTACACTACGAAACAGCTCTAACTAAGGCGCTCGCAAAGTTGCGTCAAAAAGGCAGCGGTTCAGTAGAGGAAAGTTACATTTTTCTAGAAACTGTTGTTGATCAAAATGAGTATATACTTCCCGCAGAAGTTATTGAAGTTAGACAGGTTTTCCGCAGAAGTATAGGTAGTAGAAGCGGTATGGGTTCCGGTGGTACACTGTTTGAACCATTTAACTTAGCCTATACAAATACATATTTGTTAGCCAGCTCAAATATGGGCGGCCTAGCTACATACGACTTCTTCAGTCAGTATCAAGAACTAGTAGGACGCATGTTTGGTAGTTTTATCGAATTCAAATGGAATTCCACTTCAAGAAAACTTACTCTGTTACAGAGAATGCGAGCAGAAGAACAAATCATGTTATACTGCTATAACTATAGACCGGACACACAATTGCTAGATGACTATCTAGCTAAACAGTGGATTAAAGATTATACGCTAGCAACCTGCAAATATATGCTAGGCGAAGCTCGTAGTAAGTTTGCAACAATAGCAGGTCCACAAGGTGGAAGCTCACTTAACGGCGAAACGCTAAAAAATGAAGCTGCTCAAGAAATTGAAAAACTTGAAAAAGATGTTGAACAGGCAGTTGCAGGCGGCGTTGGTTATACCTTTGTAATTGGATAAAACTCTTGACAGAGTTTAACTTTTAAGCTATAGTGTAACTATACCTTAGGAGCACACAATGATTATTGGAGTCTGCGGACTTATTGGTAGCGGTAAAGGTACCGTTGCTGACATTTTAGTTGAAGAATATAACTTTAAGAAAATATCCTTTGCTGATAAACTAAAGGATGCTGTATCAACACTATTTGGTTGGCCTAGGCACTTACTAGAAGGCGATACTTCTGAATCAAGAATTTGGCGAGAACGACCTGACGAGTTCTGGAGCTCCGAAACTGGACGTTTTATTACACCGAGGCTAGTATTGCAAGAGTTTGGTACAGAGTGTATGCGTCAGGGATTTTTTGATGGCATTTGGGTTAGCATTGTAAAGCAGCAAATTTTAGCAGACCCTTACACAAACTGGGTCATACCCGACACTCGTTTTCCAAACGAAATAGCAATGCTACAAGAAATCGGTGGACAAGTATGGTGGGTAAAGCGCGACGAAACTCCGCAATGGTTTACAAATTACAGAGAATTTAATACTACACCTGCAGGTATACACCCTAGTGAATGGGCATGGGGACAAACTAATTTTAACGAAGAAATCAGCAACGACGGTTCTCTAGAAGACCTTAGAAATCGGGTCTCAGATCTCCTTGACGCCAACGTACACCTTCTTTCTGTATGATGCGCTGACAGTTAGCACATACTGTTTTTAGATTTAACGGGCGACAATTATTTAAGTCCCCGTCAACATGAAATACATTGAACTGTTCAGGATGCTTGCTTTTGAAGCCACACTTCTCGCAAGTATCCTTTTTCTCATAGCCACTCTGTTTCCATTTTGGAATACCGTGACCTACACCACTGCGAAGACACACTTCGCATAGTTTGCGATAGTAGGTTCTCTTTCCTTTTTTATAATTAACGGCTGCAGGTCTCTGGCCGCAGAGGCAAAGTGGTCTCATAATGTATTTACCTCACCTTTTCTACCCCTTTTTTGGACTGTATTATAGCCCTTTTTGCTTTGAATATAATAAATACATGCAACATAGTCCAATAGGAGAAGATAACATGGCACTAGTATCACCTGGAGTAGAGGTAAATGTAATCGACGAGAGTTTTTATACTCCGGCCGGTGCAGGTACCGTACCAATGATTTTTATAGCTACTGCGGAAAATAAGAAAAGCGCAAGTGGTTCAGGCACAGCAGTTGGAACGCTAAAAGCGAATGCTGGTAAGCCTTATCTAATTACTAGTCAGAGAGAACTAGGCGACACCTTTGGTGATGCTGTATTCTATTCTGACACAAACGGCAATATGATACACGGCGGCGAACTTAATGAATACGGTTTGAATACTGCATATTCGCTGCTAGGTGTAAGTAACAGAGTTTACGTATGCCGCGCAGATCTTGATACAACAAAGCTACAGGCGCAGTCAGTAGCACCAGGCGGTGAGCCAGTTGATGGTTCTTATTGGTTAGACACAAGAGTTACATCTTTTGGTGTTCTTGAGTGGAACGGTTCTCCAATCACAGTATCAGGCGGCCAAGCATTTACATCAGTAACACCACTAGCAATCGTTGACGCTACACAGCTTGTTGACGAAACTCCAGGCGAAGCACCAAAGGCTTCTGTAGGCGGTGTTGGCGATTATGCTATTGATGCCACAGCAACAGACAACAAGCTATGGTACAAGGCTGTAGTTGGACCTAGCAAGGGTCAGTGGGTAGGCGTTGGAACAGAGGCATGGAAAGCTTCATGGGCAACTGTAACAAGCACTAATGCTAACCCAACATTAACAAATACTTCTACTATTACTATTGACGGAACACTAGTAACACTAAGCGGCACTAGTTTAAATGACTTTGTTGTAGATTTTAATTCTGCAATGACAGCAGACGGTGTAACTTGTGCTAACGTTGACGGTTTCTTAGAAATTTATTCAGAAAATTCTACACTAGTTATAGCAGCTGGTACAGCAGGTTCAACAACACTCCTAACACAGCTAGGACTAACAGCAGGCACATATAATACACCAACAGTAGCTATTGCTCCACATACTAGTGTACCAACATTCAAGACACTAGAAGACAATCGTCCTTCTGGTTCAATTTGGGTTAAAACTACACAGCCAAATGCTGGTGCTAATTTTAACGTAAAGCGTTACAATGGTGACACACAGCTATGGGAAAGAGTAGTTGCTCCTGTTTATCAAACAGCTGAAGACGCTATCTATCAGTTGAACAGAACAGGCGGCGGCGCAAACCTAGTACTAGGCGATCTGTATGTTAAGGCAAATATCAATGAAGACGTAGATAAGAAAGGTAACTGGACAATTTATCGTCGTGCAGCTAACGGCCCAACAACTGTCGTAAGCGAGAAGATTAAGAGTGGATCAATTACAGCCGGTACATATCAGTTTAGTATGGCTGAAACTAGAACTGGTAATAACAAGTTCTGGCCAAGAAACTCACTATCAAATGCACTTGAGCCTGTAGTAGTAGAATTTACAGCAACAGGCGCTCCAGTTGATGCAACTGCACTAGCAGGTGCAATTAATGCAGCAGGTCTAGTAAACGTTGTTGCTACAGTTGACGGACTAAACAGAGTATCAATAACACATAAGCTAGGCGGCGAAATTAAACTAGTTGACCTAGACGGTGGTCTTACAGAAGCAGGTTTTGGTGCTTATGTTAATTCTACTGAAGGAACTCCAGGCCTATCATACGAGCCGGGAACAGACAGTGGCACTGTACCAGCAGCTTTTAGAGCTTCTGGTTGGAGAGTTCTATCATACGTAGCAGATGACGATGAGCCATTGACCCTAGCTCCAGACGGAGAACTATGGTATAGCTCTGTTATCGATGAAATCGACGTAATGATTCACAACGGCACTACATGGGTAGGTTACCTAAACTATGACCACGGTGATGGTACAGGCAATACTGATCCAAACGGACCAATTGTTGGTGCTACAAAGCCAACAGAAAATTCACAAGGTGATCCACTAGTAACAGGTGACCTATGGATTGATACTGCTGACATCGAAAATTTCCCAACTATCTACAAGTACAACGATGTACTAGAAGAGTGGGTACTAGTAGACAAGACAGATCAAACTACTGAAAACGGTGTACTATTTGCTGATGCACGTTATGGTGCTAACGGCGGCGATGTTAACACAGGCCTAGATGCTGGTGATATTGATGTGCTACTAAGCAGCAACTATCTAGATCCAGACGCTCCAGATCCAGCATTATATCCAAAGGGTATGTTGCTATGGAACCTACGCCGTAGCGGTTTCAACGTCAAGCGTTTTGTACGTAATTACATTGACGTAAACCAAACAAACTCACGCTACTTAGATCAGCCAATGGATGCTTACTATCCACATCGTTGGGTAACTGATTCAGGTAACAGAGAAGACGGTGCAGGCACATTTGGTCGCCATGCACAGCGTAAGAGTGTTGTTCAAGCTCTACAGGCTCTAGTAAACAGCAACCAAGAGATCCGTGACGAAGAATCACGCTTCTTTAACTTGATTGCTTGCCCAGGCTATCCAGAACTAATCGGTGAAATGATTACACTAAATTACGATCGCAGACTAACAGCGTTCGTAGTAGGTGACACACCTGCAAGACTAACACCAGATGCTACATCACTAAATGAGTGGGGTGCAAACGTTCGTCGTGCAGTTGAAGATAACGACGAAGGTGCAGTTAGCTTCGACGAATACATGGCAATGTACTATCCATGGGGCTTCACAAGCGACAACTTCGGTAACAACGTTGTTGTTCCACCAAGTCATATGGCACTGCGCACAATGATCCTAAACGATCAAGTGGCATTCCCCTGGTTTGCTCCAGCAGGTACACGCCGCGGCGGAGTTACAAACGCTACAGCTTCTGGTTACATCAACTCAGAAGGCGAATTTGTTTCAATCGCTCTAAACACTGGACAGCGCGACACACTATACAGCAACGGAATTAACCCAATCACTTTCCTAAGTGGGGCAGGCCTAGTTGTATTTGGTCAAAAGACTCGTGCAAGAAATGCAAGTGCTCTAGACCGTGTAAACGTAGCACGTCTAATTGTTTACATGCGTGGCCAGCTAGAAAAGCTAGCAAGACCATACTTGTTTGAACCAAATGACAAGATCACACGCGATCAGATCAAAGCAGCAGCTGATGCATTCTGCCTAGAACTTGTGAGCTTACGTGCATTGTACGACTACCTAGTAGTTTGCGATGAGTCTAACAATACACCAAGCAGAATTGACCGCAACGAACTATATCTAGATATAGCTATTGAACCGGTTAAGGCAGTTGAGTTCATTTATATTCCATTGAGAATTAAGAACACAGGTGAAATTGCAGCACTAGGCTAATATAACAGGCCCCTCAGGAATGGGGGGCCATTATAGATAAATACACACGTATTAGGAGATAACAGAATGCCAATAACAACACTACAGAACATTTCGATCCCAACATCAGGATCAGGTTCTAACAGTTCGCTTTTAATGCCAAAGCTACAATATCGCTTTAGAGTGCTATTGGATGGGTTTGGTACAACAGGTGGCCCTGATGGGGTCAGAGAAATTTCAAGACAGGTTGTAGACGTAACTCGTCCTAACCTAACATTTGAACAGATTACTATTGATGCCTACAACAGCAGATCATATCTAGCTGGTAAGCATACATGGGAACCAATTACACTAACACTACGTGAAGATGCTAACAACAACGTTCAGAAGATTGTTGGTCAGCAGCTACAGAGACAGTTTGACTTCTTTGAGCAGGCTTCCGCAGTTGCTGGTGGTACATACAAGTTCCAAACACGTATTGAAATACTAGACGGTGGTAACGGAAATGCAGGCGGTGCAGCGGTTCTAGATAGATTCCATTTAGTTGGTTGCTACCTAGAAAGCGTGAACTACAATACGCTAGCATACGCAACTAACGACCCAGTAACAGTAACACTAACAATTCGTTACGATAACGCTATTCAGTATGGAGCTGAAGGCGCTGATACAGTTGGCGTTGGTGAAATCACTACAAGAGCTACACAAGACGCTGACGGCGGTACACAGATTACTGGTGGTACTAACGCAGGTAGTATCTAATAAACTACTAACTGTTGGCATTCAACTGAGAAGCGAGGACTATTTTAGTTCTCGCTTTTTTGTTATCTACGCACTTTATCTTGAAAGATAAATATTAGTATGGGACTAAATGCACAAGACCTCTATTTAATTAATACGCAAAGCGACTTGCATCTACGAGATGCTCGTCATGCTATGCAGTTGTATACTGAACACGGACATGCACTTGGTCCTAAAACCAAGTTTCTATATCATGTAGTGTTTGAATATTCTGCACCACTGGACAAAATTGTTAACAGTGATAAATTTAGAAAAGAACTAGGGGTACTAGTAAAAAGTGTAGATCTTCCTAAGTTTAAAGCTACTGTAGAAACTAAAAATCAATACAATAGAAAAAAACGTGTACAAACACGTATTGACTACGACGAAATCAATATAAAGCTGCATGACGATAATACTGGTCTTACCAGAGCCATGCTAGAAGAATACTACAAGTATTACTCAAAAGACGGGCACAAAAATGACAGAGGTCGACCTCTAGATTTTGGTGCTAGAGATAAGTTTACAAACCAAGTACCAAGATATGGTCTAGACAATGGTGCTAACGGTCCTTTCTTTTCGTACATAAGAATCTATCAGCTATCACGAAAGAAGTGGTTTTCATACACACTAGTTAATCCTATTCTTACAGCATGGGGCCACGATGATATGAGCTACGGTGATGGAAATTCTATTATGGAAAATTCTATGACTGTTGGTTACGAGGCAGTATTATACAATACTGGAGAACTCCAAATAGGAAACGAACCAGTTGGCTTTACTGATATCGAAACTAGATACGATCAAGTACACAGCCCTTTAAGAAACTTAACACCATTCAGCGGAGTTGAAACAGCAGGTGTAGGTAGACAAGTTGAGCCTGTGGTAATTCCCCAGTTTGACAAATATGACAATACTGGGTTAAACACCATCGGTTCTATCTTTAGAAACTTATCCAGCGGTAGAAAAGATCCAAGAGGAATTCTAACATCTATTTTAAATACCAGTAGAGAAGGTAGACAGTTAAACAGACTAGGTCAAATTATATTTCCTACAGCAAGGGGCGCAAGACAACGAGACACAGGTGCCGCTCCTAGACCTGTATCTATTGCTCAATCTAGAACTATAAACAGTGACGGAATAAGAGAAGGTCTTACAACCAATCGTAAAGCACTTGATGCAACAGTAACTCGAGTATTAGCTACAGGATCATATGGCCCTGATTGGAATAGTAGAAATTTTGGAACCTTTAAAAATTTACCCAAAGAGCAACAGACTGCCATTGAAAATGACATAATTAATAGAGCAGCTTCCGGTGATAGAAAAATAGCGCAGATTGCTTCGGCTGCTATTGCTGCTAATAGAGGATAAACATGCCAACAACTTCATCATTGCCTAACGAAAAGAAAATTGATAGGGCAAACGACACTACCAAACTGCTTAATAGACAGTATAATCAAGAAATCTATTATACACCGTCTGAAGTAGATGCAGTTATTGGGTACTTTCAAAAAAGAGGATTTGAGCAGGTTGCTGCTGTAAACACCGCAGCTCTAATTCTACAGCAAGCGGGTGTTGATAAAATACCTGTATTTGAGCTTATTGATACATTAAAGGGTATCAATGATGTTCAACTAAGCAATGTAATTGCGCAGATTCTTAACCTTAATAGATCAGCTTGCAGCACAATTGGTTATAAAATCACAACACCGGATCTAACCGAGCAGCGCAACATTATAGTATAAGATGCCTCATTTTGCTCAAGGTAAATTTAAACTTAAAAATCCAGAAAAGTATATGGGCAACAAGACCCCCACATATCGTTCTGGTTGGGAATTTGCCTTTATGCGTTTCTGCGATGAGCACCCAGCAATAACTAACTGGGCTAGCGAAGCTGTAAAAATACCCTACAGAAATCCTTTGACAGGCAAGTATACAATATATGTGCCTGATTTCTTTATTGCTTATGCAGATAAAAATGGTCAAAAACGTGTAGAAGTTATTGAAGTTAAACCTGAAAATCAGACCCTCAAAGAAAAATTAGGTCGTAGTAGACATAACCAAGCTAGCTGGGTAGTTAATCAGGCCAAGTGGGAAGCTGCTAGAGCTTGGTGCAAACAACAAGGTATAGTTTTTAGGGTAGTTAGTGAACACGATATATTCCATACTGGTAGAAAACGATAAATAATAGTAGCAGTTAATGGAAAGCGACTATGACTAAAAAACTAGAAGATTTGCTAAATTTACCTGACAGCAAAGAAATTATTAAAAAAGCTGAAAAACAGGAAAAAGAGCAAAAACGCTACGAAGTAGAAGAACAAGAAAAAACATTTCGCGATATCGCAGAATTTGATAAAATTTCTGCTGCATTACCACAGGTTAAAGGCCTTGGCGAACTTGCAGATACTGAACTAAATGAAGTAGCTGACAAAGCTATGCAGGCATATGAAGATCTAATGGACCTAGGCATGAACGTAGAAGGTCGTTATGCGGGTCGAGTGTTTGAAGTTGCCGGTAATATGCTTAAGACTAGCTTAGATGCTAAAGTTGCCAAATTAGACAAAAAGCTCAAAATGGTAGAACTACAACTGAAAAAAGAAAAGTTAGATAAAGAAGACAATGACAGTCCTAACGGTATTATTAATGGCGAAGGATACGTAGTTACTGATCGAAACAGTCTTATAGAGCGTCTTAAAGGCATGAATAAAGATAAATAATACATAAGATACAGGATCATTGCGCAATGAGATCATTTATAGAAATTTTACAAGAATCTAAAAAAGTCTACCCTTTTAAGGTAGGCATTGCCGGTCCTCTGCCAGAAGGTTTCGCTGACCATCTTGAAACTGCACTACAAAAGTATAGTGTAGCAAAGATGAGCAAAGGCAAGAAGACTCCAATACAAGAACGTCCTTTAGACTTTCCAAATTTACAGAATACAGAAGTAACTTACTTCGAAGTTGAACTACACTATCCTACTACTACACAAGTACTTGCAGAATATGTAAGTCAGTGCTGCACAGTTAATCGATCACACGTTACAGTAAGAGGTGCTAACGAACCAGTTGAGCGCCAACAAGCTACAGCAGAAAGTGGAGAATATGAAACATTGCTTACCAAAGAAGAACTGGGCGGCGAAAGTGCCCAAGACAAGGTAGGCGAAAATCGCGTAATGGATTTATTAAAAGAACTAGAAAAGGCTCGCAAGGAACGTGCTGATTCTACACAGGAGAAATAATTATGAATATGAAAGATATGATTCAGCGTATGACTGATATCGAAAACGGTAAGTCGGTCAAGCAGCTAAATGAATCAGCCGTCGCTGAGTGTGGAATGCCAATGCCCCCTGCAAACGAGCCTGTAGGTAATCCAGTGACCATGAGCATTACACTAAATGCTAGTGGTAAAGATCATGTTGCTGACCTAATTTCAATGATGAAGAACGCAGGTTTACAAGATGCACAGCCAGTTTCAGCAGCAATGATGCCAATGCGCATGGACATGGAAAAATTCCGTGACATCGTAGATACTTCTCCTAAGATTCCTGGAGAAGGTGCAGATAATACTCCTAAAGAAGAGTATATGGATACTGAAGAATTAATGGCCGGCGGCGACGATCTACATCACGAAAAGAGACCATCGGACATAAGAGTTAAGGATCCGTCAATTGCAGGCGACATCGAAGAATGGAGCAACACACCAGATGGATCCGATGGCGAAGAGCGTTATGCAGATCATAACACTATGCTAAGAGATCTCAGCGGTGGTATTAATCGCGAAAAGAAAATGTATAAAAAGGCACAAGATGGCGATAATGCTATGGCTGTTGAAACAATTAAGCAGCGTCTAGTAAAAGCACTTGCCGAAAAGAAAGCTAAGCCAGACTTCTTAGACATGGACAAAGACGGCAACAAGAAAGAGCCAATGAAAAAGGCAGTTGCTGATAAGAAGAAGGGTGCTGTTAAAGAAGAAAGAGTTGATGAACTATCTTCAAAAACACTGGGCTCATATGCTACCAAAGTTGCTAAACTAGAACCACACGAAGTTAAGCCTTCGAGAGAACAGGGTATAGAAAAAGCAACTAAGAAAATTCAAAAGAAAAAAGATTAATATAATCAATATTTCAAATAGGGCCGCAAGGCCCTATTTTTTTGAGTAAATATTAGTAAATGAAAAAACTCTACGAATACATGTATCAACAGAACATAGGAGATCGTCCATTAGGAAAATGGACGATTTCTAACCGTTCTAATGACCTAGAGTTTTTGTTTGAACGACTGCCGTCGATAAAGTGGAACACTGCTGATAAATTATTATACAGCGCACTGAATGTTGAAAGAACTGCCGCTCATTTAGGGTTAGCAGCAAGTACTGTTCAAGAATGGTTAGATGATCCAAACTTTGAATGTTATAAAAAAACAGTTGTTGAATTTAAACCTCTTGATAAACAAGAAACTGATATAAAAAATTTCTTATGTAACCTTTTAGGTTTATCTACTACAAACGTATCTATTTTTTTACAGGATTTAAAACCAGGCGGAATTACTCCGTGGCATTTAGATGGCAAGAAACATTTGCAATATAACTTAACTGCTGATCAAGAAGACTTAGTTGTAAGGTATATAATTTTTCTTGAAGACCAACATCCGGGACAATTTTGGCAAATAAACGAAGATTTTATAAAATGGAAAAAAGGCGATATATTAACGTGGAGTCAAAGCATGTCACCTCATGGTACTGCTAACGTTGGTTATCATAATAGACCAGTTCTTATGGTGACAGGGACTAAGGTGTAAATAATATATGGCAAAAAGTTTAGACGGCGTATTAACCAAAAAGGCTAATACCAAAGATACATATACAGAAGCTCAAATTCAGGATCTGCTTCAATGCATGGATCCAGATAGAGGATACCTTCACTTTGCAAAAAATTTCGCATACATTCAGCATCCTGTAAAAGGCAAATTATTATTTGAGCCTTTTGATTATCAGGAACGTCTGCTAGAAAGTTATCATAACTTTCGTTTTAACATAAACATGCTGCCTAGACAGACCGGTAAGACAACCTGTGCTGCTATCTACCTAGTATGGTATGCTATGTTTCATCCGGATCAGACAATTCTTATTGCAGCACACAAGTACACAGGTGCTCAAGAAATTATGCAGCGTATTCGTTACGTTTACGAATGCTGCCCTGACCATATCAGAGCAGGTGTTATTAATTATAACAAAGGCAGTATAGAATTTGAAAACGGAAGTCGCATTGTAAGTGCAACGACCACAGGCAACACTGGTCGTGGTATGTCTATATCACTACTATATTGTGACGAGTTTGCGTTCGTTGCACCTAACATCGCAGAAGAATTTTGGACTTCTATTTCGCCCACACTAGCAACTGGTGGTCGTGCTATTATCACAAGCACACCTAACTCAGACGAAGATACATTTGCACAGATCTGGAAAGATGCCGAAAAGAAATTTGATGATCACGGAAATGAACAACAGTTAGGTATTAACGGTTTCTTCTCATTTACAGCACACTGGAGCGAACATCCTGATAGAGATGAAAAGTGGCGTGATGAAGAAATTGGCCGCATAGGTGAAGAACGTTTCCGTCGTGAGTATGGTTGTGAATTCCTAGTATTTGACGAAACCTTAATTAATTCAATCAAGTTAGCAAGTATGGAAGGGATAACCCCAGTTGTTAATATGGGTCAAACTCGCTGGTATAAAAAGCCATCTAGTCAATACACTTATGCTGTTGCACTAGATCCGTCAATGGGTACAGGTGGTAACTATGCTGCTATACAAGTAATAGAATTACCTACCTACGTACAGGTGGCAGAATGGCAACATAACAATACTGCTATACCTGGACAGATAAGAGTATTAAAGGATATTTGTTCTTACATAGCTGAAGAAACTAAAACGAATAACAGCGTATACTGGAGTGTAGAAAACAATGGTATTGGCGAAGCAGCCCTAATTGTTATAAACGATTTTGGTGAAGAAAATATACCCGGGCTATTTGTTTCGGAACCCATACGCAAAGGACATGTCCGCAAATTCCGTAAAGGGTTTAATACTACCCATGCTGCAAAAATAACAGCTTGCAGTCGTTTAAAAACTATGATCGAAAACGACAAAATGACTGTAAACAGCAAGCCGCTAATAAGTGAACTAAAAACCTTTGTAGCTGCTGGATCAACTTATCAGGCAAAACTAGGAGCTACAGACGACTTAATATCTGCTGTGCTATTAGCTATCAGAATGATGGACGTACTAAAAGATTGGGATCCTAGAATCTATAACACATTTAATCAAGCTGATTCAGACGGGGACTACGTAGCACCCATGCCAATTTTCGTAAGTACTAACTATTGACATAAATACAACATGCAGAATTTAGACAAAATTGCTGAAGATCTTTTCAACAAAATAAGGGGACGTTTTTCCAACGTAACCATAGGTAATGCTGAGGGTAACATAACTGATGTACCTACAGAGGCTCGTTTTTTTGATTTTGAATATACAGATAACGATCGTCCTCTAGGAAAAGTAAGTGTTAACATATCAGAAGATCCATCAAATCCTGAAAAGAAATCTTTAACAGTAATTTATTCTAAAGATTTCATATCAAACGAAGATCAAGTAACGCAGACAGGTTGGTTTAATTTTCTAAAAGAACTAAGAGTTTTTGGAAAGAAGCGTAGATTAAACTTTGATATTAGAGATATTAACAAGTCTAATTTAGATAAAAGAGACTATAAATTTTTAGCCGCGAATCGCCCCGGAGAAGGAACTATGACTGAGTCAAAATTATATGGTACAAGCCGTGTTAGTTATCAAAATGTAGATAACGCAAGAATCGTTATCAAACATACTGAAAATGTTAATCATGAACTAGCAGCTGGCCGCACACAAAATATTGGCGTTATCTATATTGAAAGTTCAGAAGGTGAAAGATTCAAGTATCCTTACAAACACCTAGGCGGTGCAAGAGCTATGGCTCGTCACGTAAGTGAAGGCGGCAAACCTTTTGATGATTTCGGCAAGCACATTGTAGGTCTATCAGAAGAACTCAGCAAACTACGTAAGTTTAAAAATTATATGGGACGTTCAGCAGTAATGGCTGAAAGTCTAGCAGGTTATATGGATGCTGTTTACGAACGAATCACAACAGTTAAGAAAACAATTGAAGGTCTACAACGCAAGTCATATTACACAGAAGCATTTGAATCATTCGAAACTCCTACAGAAATTGAAGTACCAGATGAAATTGCAGAAAACTGGATTGATCAATTAACTATTAGACAATTTAACGAAGAATTAAAAGACGTATTCCCTTATATCTATAGATTAGTAAGCGAAGTTACAAAAGCAAAAACCTTAGGTCCTGACGAATTAGTTGACGAGGCAGGTAAAATGAAAGGTGGCGCAGACGATCCTTGTTGGAAGGGATACAAGATGGTTGGTCACAAGAAAAAAGGCGGCAAAGAAGTACCTAACTGTGTACCAGAAGAAATTGAGTTAGAACAAGGCATTGAAAGACTAATGGGTCAATTTGCTGAAGGGTTTAGTTCCGAAGGCGAATCTATTCTAGCAAAAATTGCAGCAGCCGGTGATAGCGGCTATGACATGATCGATGATGGATTGAATGGAAAATTTGGTAAAGAGGCCGAGAAACTATTACAGGATATGTATAATGAAATTTCTGTAGAACAGCGTCTACATCCAGATGATGACTTTGAAAAGATCATGGATCGTATGATGGATCAAATTGAAGCTGATTACAGCGATAGCGATGCTGACACACGCGAAGCAAAAGGCAAAGATCACGACAACGACGGTGACATTGATTCCGACGATTACCTAAAGGCCCGAGACATTGCAATTAAGAAGGCAATGGGCAAAGACACTGACGAAAAAGTCAAAGAACAAAAGACACCAATAGGCGAATTCATTCTGTCTCACTATGACAAAGAAACAGGAAAGTTTCCAAAAGGCGAAACAGCAGTTTTAACCATGGTTGAAAAGGACTACGGCGAGCAGTTCATAGAACCCGCAAAGGCCTTTATTGAAAGAATTAACCAAACTTTTGAACAATTCCAGATGCGCACACAACCACAACAGATGGAAGTAGATTCTGAGTTTGATCGTATGCGTGAGCTAGCAGGTTTAAGATAATCTGCTAGTTCATTCATTATTTTGTCAAATCACTATTGACAAGATAAATAAAACCGTGTAGTATATACATAGTGCTACACAATTTAGGCACAAAGCACATAGGCAACATTTAAGGAGGCATATACTATGGCATCACTAGCAGAAATCAGAGCAAAGCTCAAGGAGCAAGAAACACGCTCTACAGGTAAGCCCACAACCGGTGGCGACAACGCAATTTTTCCATTCTGGAATATGCAGGAAGGTCAGAGTTCAACACTACGATTCCTTCCAGACGGTAATCCTAACGCAGAATATTTTTGGGCAGAACGCCTAATGATTAAGCTGCCTTTCGCAGGCGTTAAGGGTGAAACTGATAGTCGTCCTGTACAAGTACAAGTACCATGTATGGAAATGTACGGCGAAAGCTGTCCTATTCTAAACGAAGTACGCGGTTGGTTCAAGGATCCAAGTCTTGAAGAAATGGGTCGTAAGTATTGGAAGAAGCGTTCTTACATCTTCCAAGGATTTGTTACTGACAATCCTATCAATGAAGATTCTCGTCCAGAGAATCCAATCCGCCGATTTATTATCGGTCCTCAAATCTTCCAAATTATCAAGGCATCACTAATGGATCCTGATATGGAAGAACTGCCAACAGACTATACCCATGGTGTTGACTTCCGTTTGAACAAGACTTCAAAGGGTGGTTATGCTGACTATGGTACCAGTAACTGGGCTCGTCGTGAGCGTCCTCTAACAGACGCAGAGATGAAGGCTATTAATGATTATGGTCTATTCAATCTCAGCGATTTCCTACCTAAGAAGCCTACTGATGTAGAACTTAAGGTACTCAAGGAAATGTTTGAAGCATCTGTAGACGGCGAAGCATATGATGCCGATCGTTGGAGTCAGTACTTCCGTCCAGCAGGCGTAAGTGCTAAGACTGGTGATCCGCAAGTTGCCGCAAGTGCTAATGCTACAGCGACCAGCCGTACTGCTGCTCCAGCAGATGACTATGATGATGAACCTGCTCCTGCTCCAAAGGCAGCTCCTGCTACAAAGGCAGAAGCACCTGCAGGTAATGGTGGCGCAAAGGACATCCTAGCGATGATCCGCGCACGTCAAAACGGTTAATACCTTGACAAGGGGCGGCATCAAGTCGCCCCTTTCTGACTTTCTAACAGGAGAATATAGTGGCAGTAAAGGCTTTCGATCCTACTAAATTTAGGACACAATTAACAAAATCTATCACAGGCATGAGTGCTGGTTTTAACGACCCAACTGATTGGGTCTCAACTGGTAACTATGCTCTTAACTATCTTATCAGCGGCGACTTTAAAAAGGGCGTACCTCTAGGTAAGGTATCAGTATTTGCCGGCGAATCTGGTTCCGGCAAGAGTTATATCTGTTCTGGTAACATTGTTCGCAATGCACAAGAACAGGGTATTTTCGTTGTACTAATTGATACAGAAAATGCTCTTGACGAATCTTGGCTACATGCACTAGACGTACAAACTTCAGAAGACAAGTTGCTCAAGCTCAATATGGCAATGATTGACGATGTGGGCAAGACTATCTCAGTCTTTATGAAGGACTACAAGGAAATGGATGAAAAGGATCGTCCAAAGGTCCTGTTCGTTATTGACTCGCTAGGCATGCTAATGACTCCAACTGAAGTTAATCAGTTTGAAGCAGGTGACATGAAGGGCGACATGGGTCGTAAGGCCAAGGCACTTAAGGCACTAGTTACTAACTGCGTAAACATGTTTGGTAGTCATAATGTTGGTATGGTTGTTACCAATCACACATACGCTTCACAAGATATGTTTGATCCGGACGACAAGATCTCAGGCGGTGCCGGCTTTATCTATGCAAGCTCTATCGTAGTTGCTATGAAGAAGCTCAAGCTCAAGGAAGATGAAGACGGCAACAAGACTTCAGAAGTAAACGGTATTCGTGCAGCCTGTAAGGTTATGAAGACACGCTATGCCAAGCCCTTCGAAGGCGTACAGGTTAAGATCCCTTACGAAACAGGTATGGATCCTTACAGTGGTCTATTTGACATGTTTGAAAAGTGGGGTGTTCTTGAGAAGAGCGGCAATCGCTACAAGTACATTGACTCAAACGGCAAAGAAACTCTAGAATACAGAAAGAACTGGAGTGGCGAATTACTCGAAATGGTCATGGAAGATTTTCCAAATAAAAAGAATAGTTTGGTAAATACCCCTGATACTAACACAGTGTCAAACGACTATAACGAGGAGCTCGAACACGATGTTGAATGAAAGTCAAATTGCCGATATTTGGATAATGTTTAAAGAATATATCGACAAGAAGCAGTTAGATATTGTAGCCGAAAAGTATGTAGATCTACTGGCCGACTATGGCGTGAGTGACGAAGTACTTGAAGAAGTTATTGGTACTGACAACGAGCTTGACGATGCTATCAACTATTATCTAGAAAACGACTACGACGACGACGATGGATATGACGACGAAGAGGATTATTGATGGGATGGTACAGCAAGATATCGCGAGATATTTCTGAAATTCCTAACGCAATACAACACTTTGAGGACGAGCTGGTAACAGCTCGTTCCGAAGTCAAGCTAGTTGGAAATATTGAACGTGCCGCAGCCAGTATGCCCGGACTGGTTGAGCATCGATTTAATCAGCTTCAAGAAATTGAAGCAATACTAGAATATCTAAACATAGAACTGCGCCGCTTACGTAGTTCTTATTTCAAAAAATATCTTGAAAATTATCAACGTGCTCTGTCAAGTCGCGACGTAGAAAAATACGTTGATGGCGAAGCAGACGTAGTTGACTATGAAAAGATTATCAATGAATTTGCCCTCATGCGCAATAAATGGTTAGGTGTACTCAAAGCACTAGATCAAAAGCAATGGCAGATTACTAATATTGTCAAACTGCGAGTAGCAGGCATGGAAGATGCATCGCTATAAGTTTTTAAATGAAAAAGAACAAAACTATAGACGTTAATCATATATCGCCGCGTACAGTAAACACTGAAGGAATAGATTTCCTTTGGTGGGTTACTCTTGATACAAAAGCATTTAATGGTCCGTTAGAGGATTGGATCAAAGATAGAGATAACTTTTTAAAGTACGTAAAAAATAGAAACTTAGTAGTGCAGGCTGGCGGCAATTGCGGCATGTATGCAAGATTCTATGGTAATTATTTTAAAAATATTTTTACATTCGAACCACAAGAAAATAACTTTTCTTGTTTAGACCTAAATTGTCAAGGCGACCAATATCACAAATTTAATGTCGGTCTAGGAAGTTCTATCACCAAAGCTGATATTAGTCATATCAGTAAAACAAATAAACGAACTAATATGGGGGCCTGGAAGATTACGGAAAACCCCGATGGGCCGATCAATTTAATTACTATCGACAGTTTAGATTTACCAACTTGTGATCTAATACATTTAGATATAGAGGGATACGAATCTTTTGCTTTACAGGGTGCAGAAAAAACAATTAAAAAATTTAATCCTGTAATAATTCTAGAAGAGGGGCACGGGTCAGAAATAGCCGAATCTTTTGGATACTCCTTAAAAGAAAAACTAACCAGTGATTGGATTTATCTAAATGAAAAGTTTTGATCCGGTATTCAAACAATCAGAGAATCTAGCCAATAGTCTAGATTTAGAAACAGAAGTTTTTAAGTCTTTCAGAGACAGGCCAGGCCCTTATCATTTTTTAACAGCAACTAAGACACAATTTTGGCAACCCGATCAAGAAGCATTAGATATTTCTAAATCGATTGATAGTGTTCTTTTTGAAGCGTATCTTAAAAAAGAAAAACCGCTTACGGGATATTCAAATAAAGATTGTTATGTACCGTTAGATGAAATAGACTCAAGACACATAATGATGAGTTCTATTATTTTTTCAAAATTAGGAACACAGGTAGATAATATAGTTGAAATCGGTGCAGGTTTTGGTAACTGGGTTAGATTAAATCATGGAATTATAAATTATAATTCTTGGACTATGATAGACTTAGAGTTTGTAACTAAGTTACAAAAATGGTATGTAAATCAAACTGTTAGAAATACAAGTAATATTCATTATATATCATCTGATACAGAGCAATACAACAAATGGATTGAAAATCCGATAACTATTGATCTTGTAATAGGGGCACACAGTTTAAGCGAATTTTCCTTACCAGTGTTTGAAACATATTACAATGACATTCTAGCAAAAACAAAATATCTGTTTTATGCAACACATAATACCAAACCGGCTAAATCGTTAGTAGTTGAAAAATTAAAAATGCTTGATAAACTTTTTAATCCTATAATATCAATTAAGTCTAAGGGCGGAAAAGTGTCTAATATTTTATATCAAAGAAAAGAAAATGTCTAAAGAAGTAACTGTAGTAATAACATCTTGCGGAAGAACTGACCTATTAGAAAGAACAATCGAATCTTTCTTCAAAGTTAACACTTACCCAATTAAAAAAGTCATTATTACTGAAGATAGTGGCATACCACAAGACTTTTCTAAAGTTAGGTCATTAGTGCCTTGCGAACTAGATATTATTGAAAATAGCACCAATCTAGGTCAAATTAAATCGATAGACTTAGCATACGCTAAGGTTGATACTGATTATATTTTTCATTGTGAGGAAGATTGGGAGTTTTATAAATTTGGTTTCATTGAAAAGAGTTTTGAAGTATTAGAAACTAATCCTAAAATATTTACAGTATGGCTTCGCGGCCACCATGATACAAAAAATCATGCTATTATGAAAGATGAGAGATTTGAGTTGCCTAATGGGGATTATTACTATCTTATGAATCAATATCACAAGAAGGTGTGGTGCGGATTTACATTTAATCCCGGACTAAGAAGAACTAGCGACTGCATGATATTTCATCCATATAACAATTTAGAAGTAAAAGTTGTTAAGAACGGGCTCTCAATAATGGGTGAAATGGATATGAGCATCTATTATCAAGAATTAGGATATCGCGGTGCTATTACTAGCAACGAAAGCGGATACGTTAGACACATAGGAGGAAAAAGGCATATACCATTGCCTTGGCAGCTATGAAAGCATTTGTAATTAGATTAAAAGGCATAGAAGACAGCGAGCGTCTAGCAGACGATTGTGTTTCTAGCGGAAAAGAACACGGAATATCTATTGAAAAGTTTGACGGCATATACGGCCTAGAAGCTATAGAACGTACTATGCAAGATTTAAATGTAAAGCCGTTTTCTCCAAAAATGAAAAAGAATCGTCTCGGAGTAAAAGGTTGTTTCTTATCTCATTATTCATTGTGGCTCAAATCTATTCAAACTAATGAAACTATAATGGTGTTTGAACACGATGGAATGATGTTGAGAGCATTGCCGCCTGACATTGAAGGTATGTTTGATGAATTTCTTTTACTTGATCCCTACAACAAGTTCACAGGTAATTATGGAGAGCAACACAGACTAGACTATAGACATCCGTTTACGGTAAAAGAATATAGCAGTCCAGAATCTAGAAAAAAATACGGTATTAGTGCAGAATACGCAATGGGATTACAAGCATATATTATTAAACCTAAAGCTGCTCAGAAACTTATTGACAGTATAAAAGTAACAGGCTTCTTTCCTGCTGATATGCAGTGCAATAAAGATATTGTAAATCTTCAAACAATCTATCCTAGCATAGCTTCTGTTAATAAAATGTTCTATCAAAATACTTCATTAATGAATGAACTAAGCACTACACAAAAGAAATGGACTTAACGTTTTATAGAAAACAAATACAATATGCACTCTATGCAAACGAAGACTTAGAGTGGGCAAAGTCTATTCTGTATAATAATTTTACAGAACAGTGGTGTAATAATAATCAAGACAACTATTATGCAACAGGCGGCTATTTCCCTCCTGATTTTAAAAAATTAGGAGATAAGTTAAATGCAATTTCTTTTCTTAATTTAAAACAAGGAAAGTTAAAAATTCTTGACATAGGATGCGGATGCGGACATTTTGTAAAGCTCTGCAATAGCTTAGGTCATACTGCAAGCGGCACTGAAATTAAATCAGTATTAGATACAAAAATTTCAGAAGTGCATAATCATTACAATCTTAATGTTTTAGATCTCGAAATAAAAAAGCAAACAGAATTTACATTACTCGAAAAGTATGATCTTATTTCAAGTTTAAGGACTACTTTTAATTCTGGCGACGAAAACACATTTTATTTTTCAACTCAAGATTGGTTATTTTTAAAAGAAAATCTTTTTAATTTTTTAAAACCTAACGGAAGAGTTTTTTTAAAAACTAATCTTAAATTCTTAAAAAACAGTATCACGGTACCCCAGAAGGAAATGTTAGCTGCATTTGGAGATCCTATTGTAGGGTTCAATACATTTACCTATCTCCTAGAAAGAAAATAAGAGTAAACTGCGCATATAAATATATGCATGAAAATAGTAATAGTTACTGGCGGTTTTGATCCCATTCATTCGGGTCATATATCTTACCTTAACCATGCTGATCATTTAGGTGATCATGTAGTTGTTGGGCTAAATTCAGACGATTGGCTTACACGCAAAAAAGGTAGACCGTTTATGCCGTGGCATGAGCGTATGGTTGTACTAGATAATTTACATATGGTAGGTGAAGTCATTAAATTTGATGATAGCGACGGAACTGCAATTGATGCTATTCGTATAGTAAAAGAAAAGTATCCTAACGATGAAATTATCTTTGCTAATGGCGGGGATAGAACCAAAGACAACATTCCCGAAATGGTGTTTGATGATGTAGAATTTGTTTTTGGCGTAGGTGGTGATAATAAAGCAAACTCTAGCAGTTGGATATTAGAAGATTGGAAGGCACCTAAAACATTTAGGCCCTGGGGCTGGTATCGTGTGCTAGACGATAAACCTGGATACAAAGTTAAAGAATTAGTTATAGAACCTGGTAAAAGTCTCTCTATGCAGAGACATTTTAAAAGAGCTGAGCATTGGTATGTATTAAAAGGATCTTGCAAAATTGAAACAGATTTTCTTGGGTCATCACTTACTGTGCAAATTAACGAAAATACAGACTATGATATAGGCAAAGAAGTGTGGCACAGAGGATTCAATGTAACTAACGATCCGTGCCATATTCTTGAAATACAGCACGGCGAAGTCTGCATTGAAGAAGATATAGAGAGAAGAGATCAATGAAAGTTTATGTAGGTTACGACTCAAGAGAAGACATTGCCTATCAAGTTTGCAAGCATAGTATTACTTCTAGAAATAACACAGCAGAAGTAATTCCATTAAAACAACAGGACTTAAGAAATATTAATTTGTATAGACGTCCTATAGATCAGCTTGCTAGTACAGAATTTACATTTACTAGATTTTTAATTCCTACACTTATGAATTATAATGGGTGGGCATTATTTTGTGATTGCGATATAATTTTCTTAGATGATGTCAAACATTTGTTTGATCAGGCTAATGACAACTATGCAGTAATGTGTGTACAGCACGACTACACTCCGAAGGAAGGAATTAAGATGGATGGTAAGCAACAAACTATCTATCCTCGCAAGAATTGGAGCAGTGTAGTTCTATGGAATTGTGCTCATCCTTCAAATAAAATATTAACCGAAGAACTGGTTAATAATCCTGAATTAACGGGCGCATACTTTCATAGATTTAGTTGGCTTAATGATAATGAAATAGGCGAGTTAAGTCCAGAATGGAATTGGCTAGTTGGTTGGCATCAAGAACCTAAAGACGGGTCCCCTAAGGCTGTTCACTATACAGAAGGTGGCCCTTGGTTTGAAAATTATAGAAACTGTGAATACTCTTCCGAATGGAAGAAAGAACTAATGGACATGATGTATGGGTAAAGTAGCAGCAATAGATTCCTCAGGCGGAATAAACTATGCTAAGAAAGGACATGAATACGATCCCTTTCTTGCAGCATTTATTGCAGGTGTACCAGGTGCAGTCGCATCTGACTGGGATAAAGAAAAAGATACTGATAATATTTTAGTTATCAGGGGACTCGGCGGAGGAAGTCAAAAGGCCATTAGACACTGTTGGAATACTGGCAGAACATTTTATGCAATTGACACAGGTTATCTAGGTAATAGAAAACATAAAATATATCATAGAATTACAAAAAATGCTCTACAAAATATGGGTCCTATTATTTCTCGTCCGCACGATCGATTAAGTAAACTTGAATATAAATTTAAAAAATTTACACCAGGATCTAAAATTTTAGTTTGCCCTCCATCAGATAAGGTGATGAATCTATTTGATCAGGGGACAGCAGCCGAGTGGGTGGAAAGAACTGTAAAAGAAATTAAACAACACACTGACAGACCTATTGAAGTTAGAATGAAACCATTAAGGTCTGAAAGGGTTACAACAAAAACTATATCAGCAGCACTAGAAGACGATGTACACTGTTTAATAACATTCAATAGTATTGCAGCTACTGAGGCAATATTAGAAGGTAAGCCTGCTATTACACTAGGACCAAATTCTGCACAAATGATCTGTGATACTACTTTAGATAAAATAGAAAATATTAAAATTCCTACAGAAGACGAAGTAGTTGCCTATGTAGCGCATCTTTCTTATGCACAATTTACGCAAGAAGAAATGATCAACGGATATGCTTGGAAAATATTAGAAGGAGAGCAGCAATGACTATCAGTGTTGCAGCCTATCTTATGGGCATACCTCCCGGTAATACTAATCCTGAAAAACCGCAAATTATTGTTAATTTCATAGAAGGTGTTTGGGCCGCAGGAGATAAAGGAACTATTGTCTGTGACTATAATCCAGTGGATACTGATGTAGGTGTAATACAAGGGTTTGTTCACAACAGCGGAAAAAATGGACCACACTTACAATTAAGACAAGCTGTTTACGACAATCAAACTATTCGTGGAAAGCGAACAATGATTGTTGACAGTAATCTTTTTCTTTATGCTGATCCTGGTAATTCTAAGAAATTTCTTCGCTACAGCTACGATGGAATTTTTCCTTCAACAGGGGAATATTGTAATAACAATCCAGATCCAGCTAGATGGGATTTAGTTAAGAAGAGCTTAGGCATAGATCTAAAACCATGGAAGAAAAATGGTAGACATATTTTACTCTGTTGCCAACGTGATGGCGGCTGGAGCATGAACGGACAACCATTATTAAATTGGCTAGTTAAAGTAATAAACGAAATTAGGAAGTACACAGGTAAGCCTATCTTAATTAGATTTCATCCTGGAGATAAAAACGTCTTAAATCATAAAAGAGCCTTAGCAAGATACAAGTTAGGGGATGTTTTAGTTTCGCATACAGAAAATATACTTGACGATTTTAAATTAGCCGCAGCAGTAATCAGTCATAATTCTAGTCCTGGTGTAGTAGCTGCTATTGAAGGCATACCTGTATTTTTAACAGATCCTGAAAACAGTCAAGCTAAGGATGTAGCACATTCGGATTTTTCTTATCTTGAAAATCCTCAAGACTTTGATAGAGAAACTTGGATTCATCGCATGGCTCAGATGCATTGGACGCTAGATGAATTAAAAGACGGATCTGCTTGGCGTCATCTTAGAAAGTGGGCGATTAAATGAGTATAACGGTAATAACAACTTTTCATAAACCTGGTCTTGATCTTTATGGTCAAAGATTTTTAGATAGTTTTGCAAAAAATGTAGATAAAAAAATAAGTCTATTAGTTTATGCAGAAGACTGTAATCCTATTAACCCCGATCCTAATCAAATAACAGTTTTAGATTCTAAGTCTGCACTACCTAAACTTTCTGCGTTTAAAGAAAGATGGAAAGATGTACCTAAAGCTAACGGAGTATGTCCTTGGCCGGAGCGCAGGCCAAGAGACTGGAATAAAGAATTTAAGTGGGATGCTGTAAGATTTGCTAACAAAACTTATGCAGTATTTGATGCATTTGCTCGTAGACCCAGCAACTGGATAGTTTGGATGGATGCAGATACTTATATACACAGTCCGTGGAGCTACGATCAGTTCAAATCCCTTTTGCCTGAAAACAAATACATTACGTTTGTTGGCAGAGGTAAAGGTAGTCAGACATGGCCAGAATGTGGTTTCTACGGAATGAATTTAAATCATCCAGTATGTCATAGCTTTTTAGAAGATTTTGAAAAGATGTATGAAGACGCTGATGCAGGTATTTTTACTCTTGACGAATGGCACGACAGTTATGTATTTGGTGTTTTATTAGACAAGTATAAAGATTTTAAAAATAGCACACTTGACTACAGCTTAGATATATACAATAATACTGCAAAAACAGGCGGCGGCGGCCACCCGTTAATAAACAGTATATTAGGGACTTGGATGGATCATATGAAAGGCGATCGTAAAACTTCAGGAAAGAGTTTACGAAAAGACTTAATTACTGATCGAAAAGAATCTTATTGGAATGAAATTTAACCTATGGACACAACACGGTGCGCTCAATTCTAAACCAGTTTTTGATGCTTTTAGGATTGGTGCTATGGCTCTTGGTCATAGCTGTGTTGACAATACCCCTAGCAATAACTGTATTGATGTTATATGGAGTGTCCTGTGGCATGGCCGCATGGGACCTAATAAAGAAATATGGGAAAGGGCTAGGAAAGAAGGAAGACCGATCGTTGTTCTCGAAGTAGGAGGCATTCAGCGAGGCAACACATGGAAGGTTGGGTTAAACGGTATTAACTCTAATTCGTTCCCCTTCGCAATTAATAATACTAGTGAACGAGCAGAACAGCTAGGTTTAAAATTAACGCCTTGGAGAACGCAAGGCAATCACATATTAATTTGCGCACAGCACGACAAGAGTCTACAATGGCAGGATATGCCTAATGTTAGTAATTGGATTATTCAGACCGTTGATAAAATTCAACAACATACCGACAGAACTATTATAATACGTCCGCACCCGAGATGTCCATTACCTGACATAGAAAAAGAATTTAGAAATGTTATACGCCAGCAGCCTCAACAAATTGCAGGAACGTATGACAGCTTCGATATGAATTTTAAAAACGCTTGGGCCACAATCAATTGGAGCTCAAATCCAGGAATACACAGTATTATAAAAGGAGTGCCTGCTATAGTGGGCCCTAATAGTATTGCATACAGTGTTGCAGAACACGATTTAAAAAATATAGAAAATCCATTTATGCCTGACAGACAGCAGTGGCTAAATGATTATGCATGGACTGAATTCACCATTAACGAAATAGCACAAGGATTACCACTCAAACGGTTGACAGATTATCTTTAATCTGTTATAGTTAGTGTTATGCTGAAAGAAAATCCTACTATTGAAGATTGTCTCGAGCTATTAGCCGGACTGAGATCCTCAACTAAGCTACAATTCATTTCTTCAGACTACACCATTCTGAGCAGTATTGCCAGACAGGTTTTTAAGGGTGTAGGCTTAACTGACAAGCAATACCAACTCTGTAGGACTAAATTGATAGCAACTTATAAAGAACAATTTAATGAAATTGGCGTAGACATTGAGTCGTGCGCAGATCGCTTGCGTATGCCAATAAGAAATATTGACAGAAGAAAATTTATTCGATTTGTTTCTGCCGATGATCCTGAATTATTAGAATTACCTGCTGAGCAAACAAAGCATACTCAATGGTTTTGTGTACGCTTTCCGTTTAGTAAAAAATTAATTTCAGAAATTGATTCCTGTGTATCTGATAGAAGAACTTATTGGCATTCAAAAGGTTCCCACACACACTTTTTTACAGTCAACGAAAAAAATGTATTCAATGTTGTTGATACCTTTAAGAACAAAGATTTTGAAATTGATAATACAATAGTCGATTACTATAATAAAATATTAGAAGTAAAAAATAATCCAGACAACTACATTCCAACTATAGAAGACTGTAAACTGTTTAATGTTTCTAACAAAGTTAAACTAATTGCAGAACGCGAAATCGGTGAATTAACTAAAAGCAACCTACTTCTTTATGTTGATAGGAAACGAAGATATGGCATTGATAGGGTTAAAGATTCTATCAATGCAACAAGTTTGGCTGAGCAGATTGCTGTTCGTAAGCAAGCCGACTTCCTATGTAAGCCGTCAGAATGTGAGCTTAAAAATCTTCTATTAGCACTAAACGAATTATCACGATATCCGTTACTAGTAATCGTTGATGAAAAAAATGCAGAAGAACAAGTCTATAATACTTTCAATTTTTTTAGACACGTAGTTGATGCAAAAGAACAGAGCGTTCTGTTTAGATTAAGCAGTGATGTTGGATCTAGTTTCAATGAATATGTTAAAGAAAATAATCTAAACAACTGGGTTGACAATAATACAAAAATTGTATATATTAGTAATGAAAAGCTGCCTAAGCTATTAGTGTCTGGTGACTGGAAGCCCACCGCAGCACTAATATTTGGAACATTCCCAAACAAATATTCCGATGCGTATGTTTTTTCACACTGCGACTTGATCGTATATCGAGACGAATCAATGAGCCCATTCAAGAGAATTTTAAGATGACAGGTTGTAAGTTAATTATTGAAGATGAAGTTAACATTAAGATTGAAGGTCTTGATGTTGACGTTCGTCGCAAGTTATCTAACGCATTAAAGTTTGATGTTCCTTATGCACGATACATGCCACAGTTTAAGCTAGGACGGTGGGATGGTAAGGTTGCATTCTTTGGCATTGGTGGCACCGGCTACGTTAATCATCTTGACGTAATTGTAGAAGTTCTTACTAAGAATGGCGTAGAAATTACTAGCATTGAAGATAATAGACATCCTGTTAATTTAAACTTCAAACACATTACAGAAAACTATTGGGCAGATCTAAATGTATGTTGGCCTAAAGGTCATCCTGCTGAAGGACAACCTATCATTCTTAGGGACTACCAAGTAGAAGCAATTAATAACTTTCTAAGTAATCCTCAAAGTTTACAGCAGATTGCTACTGGTGCTGGCAAAACAATTACCACAGCAACACTCAGCCATTTAATTGAACCCTATGGACGCAGCATAGTTATTGTGCCTAACAAGAGTCTTGTAACACAAACAGAAGAAGACTATCGTAACTGCGGACTTGACGTAGGTGTTTATTTTGGCGACAGAAAAGAACTAGGCAAGACACATACTATTTGCACATGGCAAAGTTTAAACATCTTAGATAAAAAATTCAAAGACGGCAGTGGTGTATTAGGACTAGCAGAATTCTTAGAAGGTGTTAGCTGTGTTATTATTGACGAAGTACACCAAGCCAAGGCAGAGGTACTTAAAAATCTATTAACACGCAATCTACGTAATGCACCTATTCGCTGGGGACTGACTGGAACAGTTCCAAAAGAGAAGTATGAATTTGAATCACTACACGCAAGCATTGGTCCCGTGATAGGACAAATCAGTGCAAAAGAATTGCAGGATAAGGGCGTACTGGCACAGTGTCACGTAAACATTTGTCAATTAATTGATATACAAGAATTTAGAGATTATCAGAGCGAACTAAAGTATCTAGTTTCAAACAAAGATAGAATAGCTTATATTGCTAAATTGTGTACAAAAATTAAACAGGGCGGAAACACTCTTATCTTAGTTGATAGAATTGATGCTGGAAAACAACTAGTCGAATTAATCCCAGACTCTGTGTTTATTAACGGCGAAGTAAAATTAAACGACAGAAAAGAACACTATGACGAAGTTAAAGAATCTGACGATAAGGTTATTGTGGCGACTTATGGTGTGGCCGCTGTGGGTATTAATATCCCTCGTATTTTTAATTTGGTTCTTTTGGAGCCCGGAAAGAGCTTTGTTAGAGTTATCCAAAGTATTGGACGAGGTGTGCGAAAAGCTGAAGATAAGGACTTCGTCCAAATCTGGGACATAACCTCAACATGTAAGTATGCAAAGAAGCATTTAACAGAAAGAAAGAAATTCTATAAAGAGGCTCAGTACCCCTTTACTATAGAAAAAATTGATTGGAACTAAGGAACACATGAGAATATTAACATTAGACAATAGGTGCTACCAGTTAGACAACCTACCAGAACAAATAGACGAAGATATACGTTTCAGTGTATTGGACAATTCAGACCCGTCAAATCCTGATTTCTTTTTTATACCTTTAATCTTTTTAGAATCATTTAATGCACCTGCGATGGTTTTAGACATTGGCGGCCATCAAGTTACAATGCCAGTTGACTGGAGTATTGCTGTAGGCGATTCTGAGAGTGGAATGGACTTAGAAGTTTTACCGTTGACTAGTATTAATGATAGAGGATTTGAAGCTTTTCTTTTTAATCCCATTAAAGGATTCAAAACAAATTTTGCTCCAATTAATATTGTAAATTTTTACACAGATGTTAAATGGTATTTTCCTAAAATGAGAAACGGGCAATTATTAACAGTACCGTTATCTGAGGGATTCAATCCTACCTGTGCGTACTTTGTTAAAGACATAAGTAGACAGTGTGAAATAATTGAATATAGTAAGCTATTATAGGGATTAAATACATGGGAGTCAAAGCCGGAAAAATTTGGGGTAGCACAGAACTGATACACGCCAATGGCGTGTTAGAGTTTCACCGAATTGAATTCAAATCTGGATATAAATGTTCCGAACACGAGCACAAATATAAGTGGAATGGTTTCTATGTTGAATCTGGAAAAATGTTAGTTCGTGTTTGGCAAGATGCAGATCAAGATGGTTTAGTTGACGAGACCATTTTATCGGCAGGTGACTTTACACAGGTAAAACCTGGTAAAGTTCATCAATTCGAAGGCATCGAAGATGGTATTGCCTTCGAATTATATTGGGCTGAGTTTAGTCACGACGATATAGTTCGTCGTACTATCGGTTCACAAGTCAATAATTCCAAATAGGAGAAAAAAATGGAAATTATCGTAATTGGTCTAGTTATTTTAGCAGTTGGTGCTTTTGTGTACTACAACCGTTCTAAGGGTTTAGATGTAAATTCTGATGGCAAGGTAGATACCAAGGATCTTTCTGCTGCTGTAACAAATACCGTTGAAGGTGTCAAGTCTGCTGCTGACGTTAACAAGGACGGCAAGGTAGATACTGCTGACGTTAAGGTCGTTGCTGACGTTAACAAGGACGGCAAGGTAGATACTGCTGACGTTAAGGAAGTAGTTACAAAGACTAGAGCTACAGCAAAGAAGGCAGCAACCAAGACTGCTACAAAGGTTAAGGCTGCGGCTGCAACTGGTGCTAAGAAGCCAGGACGTAAACCTAAGACAGCAAAGTAAGGTGGAAACTAAATTAATTCCTGGAGAAGCTCTCATATACGAGAGGGACGACAAAGGAATAGTTTATGCTCGTTATAGAGATCCTCCTCACAATACTATACCGAGATGGGTAGTGGGTGGTCCAGCATCATCTCACACCCGTCTTGGTATTAGAGATTTTGTTGAAATTGAGCGATTAGTCAAAACAAATCCAACTTTCGCAAAAGAACTTGACAAATTTCTAAATCTATATTATCTTTTAAAAGAAAGCGAAAAATGAAGATAATAGCAGGACCTTGTCAACACGAAAATTTTTCTCATTCACTTGAAATTGCAGATCATTGCAATGAAGTTTGTCGCAGCTTTGGCATTGAATATATTTTCAAAGCTAGCTACGACAAGGCAAATAGAACCAGTGCTAACTCAACAAGGGGTATTGGTTTAGCTGAAACTATGAGCGATTTCATGAAATTGAAAAGCTCTATCTCTGGATTAAGAACATTGACCGATGTTCATTCTGTTCAGCAGATAAGAGCATTAATGGGAGGATTCCCTAATGCTGTTGACGTAATTCAAATTCCTGCGTTTCTATGCAGACAAACTGATCTAATTTTAGAAGCTTGTCAAACAGGCAAGATTGTAAACATAAAAAAAGGACAGTTTCTTGCTCCTTGGGACGTAGCAGGAATTTTATCAAAAACAAATAATGCAAAAGAAGTTTGGATAACAGAAAGAGGAACTAGCTTTGGATATAATGCTCTGGTTGTTGATTTTACTGGGCTGGACTACATGCTTCGTAGCTATAGTTGTCCTATTGTTTTCGATGGAACCCACTCAGTGCAGAAGCCAGGCGGTCAAGGCAATAGTTCTGGTGGGAACAGGGAATATGTTGCTGGCCTTACTAGGGCTGCTAGTGCTCTAGGTATAGAAAACTTTTTCTTAGAAGTTCACACCGATCCTGACAACGCTCCTTCAGATGGACCAAACATGTTGCACTTACGGGACTTTGAAACAGTTGTTAGAGACATTGTAAAATATCAATACAGTAAACAATGACTACAGCTATTTTAATCCCGGCAAGATACGCAAGTTCTAGATTTCCAGGTAAGCCCTTAGTAGAACTTAACGGTGTTCCTCTAATACAACGTGTATTCTTTCGTTGCAAAGAAGCAGGTCTTGATACCTACGTACTCACAGACGACGAACGTATTGCAGAACAAATACCTAAGCCGCACGTTATACTTTCAAAAGTAGACCACGACTGTGGAACTAGTCGCTGTATGGAAGCAATTGACGAACATCTACAGTATGACAGATATATTAATGTTCAAGGAGACATGCCTGACATTACTCCGGATATTATAAAAGCAGTCGAACGAGCATTGCAAAAGGCAGATGTAGCAACAGCTTATACCACAATGGATATTGATAAACGTCAGGATCCGAATGCTGTTAAGATGATACACTCTCGCGGTAGGGCTCATTGGTTTTGTAGAGCTCCGTTATTATACGGAGATCATCATTTAGGAATTTATGGATACAATAGAGAATCCAAAATAATGTGGACCACTGCTAAACGTTTTCCAGAAGAAGAAATAGAAAAATTAGAACAGTTGCGCTGGCTACAGAATGATGTTAAAATAGCAGTAACTGAAGTAGAATTTAACGGCATTGAAATCAACACACCTGCGGATTTAGAAGAATGGCACAAGAAAAACTTCCTATAAAAGACATACTGGCTGCTATTGACATGGGAGCAACTACGGTGTGGGACGAACTGTCTCCAGATGAAAAGAAGCAAGTGAGCTTCTGGTTGTTGAACCGTTGGGTTAGCAGTGTGCAGGGTCCTCGTGAAAAACAAGAGTTAGCAATTTTCAAAACTAACGAATATTATAACAAGAACTGGAATGTCTTAGGAACACGGCATCCTAAACTCCAATGGCAACTATTGTGCCAAGCGGGAAACACTAAGAAGATTGAAAATCACCAATGGATTGGTTTCAAACAAAAGGGTACTGCAAATTCTAAGGCAGTTAAATTTTTACAAACCATATACCCAACAATGAAACTTGATGAGGTAGAATTACTTGCTAGAATATCTACAAAAAAAGAACTCAAAGACTTGGCTAAAGAATATAGTATCGAAGATGCCGACTTCTGAAAAGCCTTACGTATGTGAATATTGCGGATCGGGGTACACTAAAGAAAAAACCCTAGCAGTTCACATGTGTGAGCAAAAAAGACGAGCACTGCAAAAAAATGAAAAAAGAGTGCAGTATGGTTTTTATGCATTCAACAGATTTTATAAACTAAGTGCAGGATCAAAAAAAGACAAGAGCTACGAAGAATTTTCTAAGAGCCCTTATTACAATGCCTTTGTAAAGTTTGGATCATTTGTCTCTAACGTTCGACCTTTATATCCCGAAAAGTATATTGACTATGTTGTAACTAGTGGTGTAAAATTAGATCATTGGTGTAGGGATGAAATGTACGAACAGTATGCACTACAGTTCATTCTTAAAGAAGACGTTACTACTGCGTTGGAACGTTCTGTTACTACAATGATGGAATGGGCAGAAGAAAACAATAGTGTTTGGAATCATTATTTTAACTACGTAAGTCTTAATAGAGCAGTATGGCATATCAAGGATGGAAAGATAAGTCCTTGGCTTATTCTTAACTGTAAGAGCGGTAAAGAAATGTTGAGCAAGTTTAATGACGAACAGTTGAATATGGTTTATCAAGTTATTAATCCAGAACACTGGGCTATACGATTTAAAAGACATACCAGTGATGTTGATTTAGTTAAAGAAGTTGTTAAAGAAAGTAATCTATAAGAGGAACACATGAATTTAGTTACACATCCAGATCCAGGTCTAGAACAAGAATGTAAAGACGTTGATTTAGAAAATCCCGGCTTTGATCCTAAGGAACTCAAACAACAGATGGTTGAGTTTATGCTAGCTAACGGAGGCATAGGCCTTAGTGCAAATCAAGTAGGACTAAATATTAAGGTCTTTGTAATGGGCGACAGTATTGAAAATGCAACTATGTGCATTAACCCAACTGTATTACAATACACTAAAGATACACAAGATGACATTGAAGGCTGTTTAAGTTTTCCAAATGTATTTGTGAAAGTCAAGCGACCTAAGGAAATACTTGCAAGATTTTGGAATGAAAATCTTGAAGAGCAAGTTGTTAAGATTGAAGGATACAGTGCCAAGTGTTACCTTCACGAACTAGATCATTTATTAGGTATTACGATGAAAGACAGAGTTAGTTCTCTTAAATGGGACATGGCCCTGCGCAAGCGAAAGAAGATAGAAAAGAGGAGATGACATAGATGATTAGATTTATTACGGCATTAGTAATAGGGTTTCTTTCTATAGGAACAGCATATTCAGCCGATACAATGAGATTGATGTACAGTATAGTAGATAATAAGAATAATACATATAGCGATAGATATGCACTTAAATGGGATCACGACTTAACTAACGATATCACAGTTGATGCTAGAGCTAGTATCTCTCAGAATAGAACTACAGATAATTTAACTGCTGCTGTTGAGTTTGGTGCTGCAAAGAAGTTTCGTATAGATAGTAGTAACACATTTTACTTTAGACCCGAACTTGGATCTGTAACGCCATCTGGAAGCGAAAATAATTATTACACAGGTCTTGAAATTGGGTATATTACCAAACCATTTCCTAGAGAAAAGATTAGACTAAAGTTTGATCATGCATGGATTGAAGGTTTAAATAATCGAAAGACCGACGGAACATTAACTAGAGTACAAGCTACATACGATCTAAATGATCGCATGTCGTTTGGTCCTCGTGCTGAATTTAGACGAGGAAATACTGAATCAGATGCTATTACATTAATTCTAACACAGAAATTTTAATGGATATTGATATAGATTTTGCAGACAGAGATGCGGTGCTGAATAAACTTCAGCATCGTGTTGCACGTCTTGAAGAAGGTAAGAAACACAACACAGGTGTGTACGTTACCGAAATACCACATAATCCTGTTGACAACCTGTCTACAATCAATTATAAAGAAGCAGAAGAACGCGGTTATTTTAAAATTGATTTTCTAAACGTAAGTATATATAAAGACATACGTGACGAAGATCATCTCATAAAACTTATGGAGACTGAACCGGTATGGGAACTTTTACAACACGACGAATTTGTAAATCAGTTATTTCATTTGAATGGCCATGGTGCAATTCTGAGGAAGACTTGCCCTACTTCCGTGGAAGAATTAGCTGCTGTCCTAGCTATGATCCGCCCAGCGAAGAGACATCTGATTGGGGAGACTTGGACGACGATTATGAACGATATTTGGAAGAAGCCAGCGGACGGTGAATACTACTTTAAGAAAGCTCACGCTGTATCATATGCTGTAGCTGTAATTGTGCATATGAACTTGCTTTGTGAAAAAATTGCTAGTTCTGCTGAATTATCTAACTTTTCTAACTAGCTGCACGTTTTTACGTTTTACCCTCTTTAGGGCTAAATTATTAAGATTTACTGTTGGACCTATTGATACTACTACATCCTTAGTGTTCATTGTCATGATACAGTAACGAAATCTATCAAATTCACCTTTTAGAAAAATATTAATGGGAATCATTCTATTTGATTCCCACCACCATACTTCACCTAGGTCTAAAAAAGATCTCTTATCACTATCAGTGCGTAAATTAGTATAGATGTACATACTAGTTACGTGCTGATCTTGATTTGAGATGATGCCCACATACTCGTTGCCGCCATAAGACACAACGCTTAAAAAGGGAAAATTTTGTTCTATATCTTTTGTTAACATTTCCAATAAATACTTATACCATGCAATTATTGCCAAGATATTTAGTCAAGAATAGAATTGATGTTGTTGCCAATTTGGCAGGATTCACTACGGAGTATAGACCTGTGTATAAAAGACAAGCATTAGTATATAAGGGCATTGATAATGTCCTAGAGTTTAGGCTGCTTAACCCAGATCAAAAACCTATTAATACACAGGGTTATCTACCTAAGTTTAGAGCATATGACTTAAACAATAATTTAGTAATAGAACACGACTGTACAGTTTTAGACGACGGCAGTACTGCTACAAAGGGATTATTTACGGTCACTGTTACTGAAAACGATCTATTAAATCTTACTGATGAATTTTTAAAGTATTCAATATATCTAATAGATGAAGACACGGACGAAAGAATTCTAACCTATACAGATACACACTTTGGAGCAGACTCAACGCTGCGAATTAGTGAAGACGCTTTTCCGTCACCAAAAGAATCAAAGACACTAACTTCTTTCTTTGATGCAGGATTAACATATGTATCAGCTTCAGTAGATGCTGAGCCTAGTGTGAATAATAACGAAGCTCTGCACACTGCTGCCATTTATACAAACGGATACGTAGGCACTGTGTCAATAGAGGCTACATTGGAAACTCAGATTACAGGAACCACTGACTGGGCAACGATTGAAACCTTAACGTTTGCTGGAACAGAAACTGAACCTACACCTGTTAATTTCAACGGCGTGTTTGGTTACATACGCTTTAGAACCAGCGCAGATCCCGCAACCATTACTAAAATCTTAGTAAGAAATTAATTGACAGTTCAGAGCTAAGGTGCTATACTTAAAATATGAGTATAGTCGCTGACACGCTTTTGACATTTCTTCCTCCTAAACGGAAAACTACTCCTAGCGGCTGGACTAGTTTTAATGCTCCATGCTGTCACCATAATGGACATTCAGCAGACACAAGACAACGTGGCGGCCTAATCTCTAACGGTGATGGCGGCATATCATATCACTGTTTTAACTGTGGATTCAAGGCCAGCTGGCAACCTGGACGTAACGTATCTAAAGGTATGAGAACTCTCATGCGTTGGATTAACGTACCTGATGATATGATCAATAAGATTTCTCTGCAGGTAATGCAGGAGAATGAAGGCATTGAAGTACAACAGCGTCTAATAGAGATTCCTTCGTTTCACGAAGTGCCATTGCCTGACGATGCAGTGTTAATTGAAGGTGTTGAATACGTTACTAAACATCTAGCTCAGGTAGTTGAATACATGCGAGATAGAAATCTCTATCTCGAAGATTATCCGTTCTATTGGAGCCCTAGTCTTGGTTATAGAGATAGATTAATCGTTCCGTTTTACTATGAAGGCAAGATAGTTGGTTGGACTGCTAGAACTGTTCAGGCAGATAAACAGCCTAAGTATCTCAGCGAACAGCAGCCTGGGTATGTATTCAATTTAGACGAACAAAGACCTCAAAAGATTTTTGTAATAGTCTGTGAAGGTCCTATAGATGCTATACACATTGACGGTGTAGCACTAATGGGCAGTGAAATCAAAGATCAACAGGCACTGCTAATCAATAGATTAAATAGAGAAGTAATAGTTGTTCCAGATAGAGATCCAGCAGGTTCAAAGCTAGTTGAACGAGCAATTGAATTAGGATGGAGTGTGAGCTTGCCTAAATGGGACGAAGGTATTAAAGATATCAGTGATGCTGTAAAGAAATATGGGAAACTGTATGCTTTGCATTCTATTGTAGGAGCAGTAGAGTCGTCACCATTAAAAATTAGACTAGGAGCAAAGAAATGGTTTGGTTAAGAAAGATTAGAGATTTCTTATTGTGGCCTTACACTAAGATTAGAGACGAAATTAGATTTAGAAGGCGTTTAAAGGAAATGCGTAAAAGGGATCCGTTTATCTACAAATGATTACCTGGGGATTAGTAGGCAACAGCCATGATGCAAGTCTTGCAGTTTTTGAAAACAATGATCTAGTTGCTGCGGCACTGGCTAAAGAGTTTTCTGAGATACCGCACGACCCTCACATCAATAACGAGCTAATTCTTTGGGCTCAAAAACTTAAACAGTTCCCAGATAAAATAATTTGGTACGAACGTCCTTTGCTGAAAACTCTGCGTCAATGGCGGGCAGGTCAAGGCTGGCTGTTACAAGAAAATAATATTAAAAAATATTTGAGCGATAGAGGATTGGAAAATATTCCAATCAAGTATACACAGCATCACACCAGTCATGCTGCTTATGCATATTATACACAGCCCCATGATCACTGTGCCGTGATCTGTCTAGACAGTATAGGTGAATTTGAATGTCTTACTATCTGGAACTGTGAAAACGGAAAGATGCGAAAGATACACAGCCAGAGCTATCCTCATAGTTTAGGTTTATTCTACAGTGCTATGACACAAAGAATTGGTCTAGTTCCGCAGCGAGACGAATATCTGGTAGCACGTTCAGCACAAATGGGTAATCCTAATAGACTAGCACATTTGATTCGACAAGAAATTATTGATGTAGATCATACTCGATCTAATCCGCAGTTTATTCGTATGCGAGAAAATCTGCACAGAGGGTGTATGTGGTGGCGTCCAGAACTGTCATCAAGGCAGGACTTGTATGACATTGCAGCCGCTACACAGACTATCTTTGAATATTGTCTTGCTACACTTAGCATATGGGCTAAGGTGCATACCGGTGCAAATCATCTAGCATTGGCAGGCGGCGGAGCACTTAATAAACAGGCAGTGGATTTGATTAGGAATCAATGGAACAGTGTTTGGGTTCCTCCTAATCCCGGAGATCCTGGTAGTTGCGTGGGCGCAGTACTGGCACAAACACGAAACAGAATAGATAACATTGACAGAGCATGGTATAAGAAGGTATAATATAAAGTATGGCTACAAGACAAAACACAGACTACGGATATGATATACAGCGTGTATATTTAGAAATGATGCTCACAGACGCAGAGTCTTTTGTGCGCTGCCAAACGGTATTTCTTCCTGAGTACTTTGATAGACGTCTACAGCCCGCAGCTAAATTTATCAATGACTATGTAACTGATCACAATGCCATGCCTACCTTTGACATGGTTAATGCAGCAGCCAAAGTTGACTTGAAGTCTCCTGGAGAACTGAGAGAAGAACACTATGATTGGTTACTTCTAGAGTTTGAAACTTTTGCAAGACACAAAGCACTAGAAGCAGCTATTCTTAAGAGCGCAGATTTACTAGAAAAGGGCGAATATGGTCCTGTAGAAGATCTAGTCAAGCGGGCTGTGCAGATTGGCTTACAGAAAGATTTAGGCACAGATTACTTTGCTAATCCCAGAGCACGCCTAGAAGCAATCAAAGACAAGAACGGACAGGTGAGCACAGGTTGGGCCAGCCTTGACAAGAAGCTGTTTGGCGGATTCAACAGAGGCGAACTTAATATCTTTGCAGGCGGCTCGGGTGCAGGTAAATCCTTGTTTCTAGCTAATCTAGGAGTAAACTGGGCACTACAAGGGCTTAACGTACTGTATCTAACATTTGAGCTTTCAGAGAATCTAGTCAGTATGCGTATTGACTCAATGATTACAGAGATTCCCTCTAGAGAAGTATTCAAGAGCATTGACGATGTTGAACTCAAGGTTAAGATGATTGGCAAGAAGAGTGGTGCATTTCAAGTCAAGTACATGCCCACAGGTAAGACAGCTAATGATCTAAGAAGCTATGTTAAGGAATATGAAATTAAAACAGGACGCAGAGTTGATGTCCTGCTGATTGACTACTTGGATCTTATGATGCCCAGTTCAGTTAAAGTTAGTGCAGAAAACTTGTTTATCAAGGACAAGTATGTGTCAGAAGAACTGCGCAACTTGGCCATGGAACTGAATACAGTGTTTGTAACAGCGTCACAGTTGAACAGAGCTTCAGTTGAAGAAATTGAATTTGATCACAGTCACATTTCAGGCGGACTATCTAAGATTCAAACAGCTGACAACGTGTTTGGTATCTTTACTAGCCGTGCTATGCGTGAGCGTGGACGTTATCAACTACAGCTGATGAAGACACGTTCAAGTTCGGGTGTGGGCATGAAGGTTGATCTAGAGTTTAACATTGACACTCTGCGCATCACTGACTGCGAAGAACAAGAAGATTCCGGCTATGCTAGCGCAGGTGCATCATCTGCTAGTTCTATTGTTAATGCACTAAAGCGTTCTTCAAGCGCACCCACAGCACCAGATCTACCTAGAGAAGATCCTACAGAAGGCTCAGGATTAGGCAAGATACGAGCAGAAACAGATTCAACCAAACTAAGACAATTTTTAAATAACCTAGGAACAGAATAATGGAAACACAAACAGTACCAATTTTTTCTACACATCTAAGTCAAACACAACTGGATCTAGACAACGAAGAAATAGCAGATTGGGCTAGAAGCCTTAGAGCAAAAGCTGCTGCGGATCGCCCGGGCGGATGGCAGAGCGGACCTATAGATTTTGCCAGCCCTCCAATACATGATCTAGTAGCATCTGTAAAAGCTCACTTGAGATTTTTAGCAGAAGAAATCTACGGCTTCAAAGAAAACGTAAGCCTTAAGTTAGTAAATGGTTGGATCAATTTTAACGACCCTGGATTAGAACCCATAAACAACAACTACTATCATCTACACACCAGCTGCTTTACCAGTCTAGTATACTACGTTGACTGTGCAGAAGATTCTGGAGAACTAGTACTGATACCTCCGCATCAGATGGTAGATTATGCACTGCCAGTTCAGCTGGTCGAACAGTTCAATATCTTCAACAGTCAGCGTTGGCGCATACAGCCGCGTACGGGCAAACTGGTCAGCCACCCTGCTTGGATCAATCACTTTGTTGATCCTAACAGAAGTGATCGCGATCGTATAACTATTGCATTCAATGCCATCCTTGATGTCAAATAATCTGAGTGTTTTATTTCTTATAACTAAATATTCGAAATAAGCAGGGTGGTGAATTATGTTAAGACTGATGAACGCAAAAGAACGTATATTAATCAAAGACGACCCTGTACGACCTAGATTTTCATACGAATGGCGTGTCAGCCTCAACAGAGAAGTATGGGTATGGGAAAACGATCTCACAGGAAACATTGACAGTGTGATCTGCACAGCTTACACTGACGAAATACCCACATCAGAAGACGAGCTAGACTACTACAGCACAGCCGCAGCATTTAACGGTGGCAGGGGCAACACTGTGGTATTTTACACAGTATGGAGTTACTCTCCAGGCGCAGGGCGCACTCTAGTCAATGAGCTGGCGCTACATCTGCGCAGAACTAGACCCAATCTCACACGCTGGGTCACACTGAGTCCGCTCACAGAAATGGCCACACGATTCCACACCAGTAATGGCGCACGTCTGCTACAGGTCAATACCGAAAGTCAGAATTTTGACTATACTGAGCAGGTAAAACTGCTGTTCAGCTCGGACAGTTACCAGTCCATCTAAAGTTCTGCGAGCCTGGAGTAGTAGAACAGGCTTCGCGACTGTCAGACAGTTCCAGCGTGTTTAGATTAACATTGGTTCCAGGCAAACGCCTATAGCCCAGCACTCTGCTCTTGTGATAGTGTGAAACACGCACACCCTTCTGCTGATTGCCGCCCAACACCATCACATAGCCGTTTTCTTCTCCCCAGTAAAAACCCACATGCCCTGAATGGGGATTATTGCCTCGGGTGAGAACTACTATATCACCCCGCACCGGTTTACGAACCTGCTGGCCCACCGAAAGAAACGAACGAGCCATTAGATTGTCTGTGCCTCTATGCCCAGTCATTTCTAATATCTTGTTCACAAACGCAGCACACCATGGTATTTTGCGTGGATCTAGATCTAATAGATCTTTAAGTATACTGCGATCATGTTCCTGATGCAGTCCTAGGTACTCTTGTGCTAGTTGTATAGGATTACGAAATTCTCCCGCCCAAGCAGCACCACTGTTCCCTGCAAGCACAAAGGCCAACAGCACAGCAACCCTTTTTAGTTGGTTCATAGCTTGTTCCTCGCTTTTTCAAAGGTAATTTATTTAAACAGTATAAGGGCCAAGTAAAACACACAGTTTTCTGTGGTTTGTCCTAAACGAGACACGGCTCGTCGTTGGTTACTGATTGAAGGCTAGTTCCACACTGCGGATGCGCACTGTGCTGGAGCTGGGATACTGTGTGTGCGGCTGTAGATCTACGACTACACCAGACTCCGCTGTCCACTCTAGATTCAACCCTGTCCAGGTATAGACCCAAACATTTTCTGCTGATAGGTCAGCTCTGTTTAGGCCCAGTTTAGTGCCCGAGTGCCAAAGGTCTATGGTCTTGTCCTGTATTCTAGCCTGGCGATCCACGCTCAGTCGCAGTGTAACAGAACTCACAGTTCCTGTGTAGTCGTAGCCTGAAAACAGCAGTGCAGATGCACCTTCACTGTTGAGTCCACCTCTGCTCACGCCCACAGAGCGCACAGGCTGCAGAGATCCAAGATCTGTGTCATACTGTATTTCCTGCGGTTCAAGAGCTGTAACTGATGTATGTGTGCGGAAGTTCATGCTGTATTTATTACAGCGCGAAGCGCCGGCGGTAAGCCCAGAGCCGCGAAGCGGTAAACGCGATTTTCGCAGATCTAAGAAGCGTTTACCAGCAGAAGAGCAGTCACAGTACACGAGCACAGTATAAATTCTATTTTCCCTCAACCGCCACTACAGACGTCAAACAACGCCCTGCAACACCCCGCAAACACAGGTTTCAAATTTCCGGCCAGTTTATTACTTGATCTCGCACCAGGGATCGTCAGTATAGACCACACGATAGGAGGGCGAACCGCTCAGTGCCAGTGCTGCTAGGGTCCTATCTCTGTCCGAGTCAAACATCAGCACACTAGCACTAGTCTGCGAGCAGTACACGCCCAAGCCTGCCAAATACTCTGCTGCTAGGAACGTGATGCTTTCTTTGAGTGTTTGAGTGCGGGGTTCCGGTGTGTATACTAGTTTGAGTGCATACACTGTGTCTATACGTGTGTTCATTGCTGTAGTAGTGAGAGTATGGTAGTATCACGTTCAGAACAGGTCACACACACCAGATAGCGATTAACCCTGGGAAATGTCTGTTCTACTACTATGCTGATGTGTAGATTCTTGTGAGCTACGTAATCACACACAGAGTGTAGAGCAGATTCTGATAGATCTAACCACAGTGTAGTTAACATACCCTCTTATTTATTGAGCAGGGTAACTAAACTGGAACACTCCACTGTGACTACATCTTCCAACACTAGACCCTGCGATTCTGCTAGATCCACTACAGAACGTGCTTGATCTGCAGAGCATACGAGCCCTAGACACTGCCACTGCACACGATCGCAACTGCTTAGTATGGCTCGTATGCAGTCCAGCCCATCACTGCCACCATCCACACTGTGATGGGGAATCACACCTGATGCCCATGGAAACAGCTCCCAATCTGAAGAACGACCATGCGGTGGATTGGCTATGACTAGATCATATGAGCCCCGCACAGGCTCCCACCATGACCCGTGGACTACACTAGCTGGCACACCCAAACTCTCTGCATTGCGAGCAGCTAGCTCAACACAGTGTGGATCACAGTCTGACATGACTAGTTCTACGCCCTTGCGCCATAGACTGATGCCCAGCACTCCTGCTCCGCAGCCCAAATCCAGTAGGGAACTGTAGGATCTACAGTATAGATGACGAACAAACGACTCCAGTGCTCGTGTGTGCGGAGATTCAGCCAGCGTGGGTATAACAGAGCCAGGCGCTTGCGCAAACACTTGTCCACAGAACTCTACATGGGAGGGGAACATTAGACTCCTAGACTGTGATCTGACTCAGAGCTTACATCGTGTATAGACCCGTAGAACTTGAGCACCAACAGTGCCCACTCTGGTAGACTGTCATCTATCCAAAAGCGTGTGCGATTGAGATGTACTTCACGTTCTATTCGATAGGTGTCTAGGAATGTGAGCACAGCTAAAAACTGTGGATCTAGACTGTATACAGCGTAGTGTCGAATCATAGTGTGTATACTTACCAAAGGTCGCTTCTTGCATCCGCAAGAAAGAGCTCCCCAAATGGGGTCTACAGCCAAAAAATTTGGTCGCGCATTTTTTTTAGGTGAAGTACTTATAGAAGTGAGGTGGTGATTTTGCATCACCCAATTTTTAAAAGTGTGGTTAGAAAAGGCGGGAAAAGAGATCATTAAGCATTGTTGCATAAACACAACACTCAAATTTATATACCCCTCACCCCTCGAGAAAATTTTTTTCAAAAAGAAACCCCGACCGCCTCGCGACTGCCGGGGAAGAGGAGAGTCAGGCGTGTTGCAGACTCTCAGTCTTTTTTCTGTAGCAGTTAGTCCAGTCGACTGCCTGCGTATGCGTTGAGCCCTAGTGCTCGCAGATACTCAGCCATAGCGTATGCACCTGCTTCCTTACAGTCTACATTCTGCACACCCAAGCCACCCGGGTTCCACATGCTGAGACACTTGGGCTTGTAGTCCTTGCGGAAGCCTGCGGCCAGTAGCTCTTTGGCCTGCTTAGAGTTAGTACGATCCACGTACACATCTACCCAAGCAAAGCCACAGGCGTACTGATCCTGTCCCTTCAGCTGTTCCTGGAAGTACTTCACACTGGCCTGCTCTGCGAGAGTCTTGCCTGCTTGGATCTGATCTGCTGTAATCATCTGCTTGCCCTTTCAGTGAGTGTTGTTACCTTGCCCTACTCAATAAGTATAGCACCTTTTGGGTGCCTGTCAACCCCTAGTTAGAACCAACCGTCAGCTTCGTACATGGTAACTGAAGGGTCAATGGAGCGGAGTTCCTGTGCGGCACGGATCAGAGCATTGCGCTTCTGCACCAGAGCACGACCTTGGATCTCTCCGTCACAGCTCACGTTCTCCGGGCTCAGATCTGAGTCTAATGAGTCTGCAATCTTCTGACGGTCTTCTGCGTTCAGCAGGCTCAGCGGCTTGGAACCAAAGATAGCTCCCCAACGGTTCTTCTGATCCACGTACTGCTCAAGAGTTGCGATGTTCATATTTGCCCTTTCTGTTTGCCCTATGTGTCTATTATACAGGCTTTTGGGTGCCTGTCAACCCCTAATTAAACCCAGCTCTCTACCTGGGGAACGGGCTTCTTAAGAGCTCGCTTTACGAAGTCCTCGGGCTCGTCATCACAGCGGACCAGCATGAAGCCCATGCTTTCTACGAGGTCCACTTCACAGACCTGTACGTCTATGCCCGCGGCTTC